>Ga0055584_100000031_pt1 | contig 113408 bp, 82 predicted proteins | sample OSDHelmetaG_FD_58716 | JGI IMG/M metagenome (GOLD analysis project Ga0055584, IMG submission 58716) | Pelagic marine sediment microbial communities from the LTER site Helgoland, North Sea, for post-phytoplankton bloom and carbon turnover... | ecosystem: Environmental > Aquatic > Marine >... | reverse complement strand
AGATTCCTTAACAGTTAAAAGCACAAGCCCCCTGGAACTTCGGTTTCGGGGGGCTTTTTTTACCAGGAAAGCTTGCAACGTAGAGATACTCTCCTTGTTTGTAGGCTAGACCGTCTGGGACGACCACTACATCACCTCGTCACTATAATCGAAGATCGAAAGAAACGAGAAATCGGATTTCGTTCGGTTTATGATGGTGTCATCGATACAACAACACCTGCAGGAGAACTGAGCTTTCATGTGTTCTCTGCTCTCGTCCAATTAGAGCGGTGACTTATACAAGAGAGAATTAAAGCAGGTTTGGCTGCAGTCCGAGCACACGACCAGTGCTTGCGATCGTCGCCTTGGGACACGACTAAGAAGACCCCACACGTTCAAGAGGAGTAAGATATGTCTTGAGCAGACTCAGGTTCGTTTGCGTCAATGACGAATTTGTTTGACGCCGATACAGGATGCCGGTATTTCAGTGAACTCTGTGGTCGAATCGTATCGTAATTATTCTACGCTGGACGCGAGGGAGTTTGCAGCGTTAAGATAATTACTTGTCTGAAAATAGAGTTGAAATCAGCCTGCATCGACATGGGCCTGCATTGACATCGGAAAGAGCGAATGAAACATTCCTTACTGACTGTGACCTTGATTCTCTTCTTTGTTAGCGCTGGCGCACAGGCTCAGAGTGATTATCGCGTTCTGCCAAAGGATTTCAATGCGGATAAAAAACAGCAGATGATGCGGGCTTATCTGCGTGGTTACGTGCATAATGCACTCGATCAACGACTGACGGAACTGGAAGCAGCTCTCGTTTCAAAGAAACCGTTCATCGCATATCAGGAGAAACGGCGCGCTGCCCTGCACCGGTCATTGGGTGAAATGCCGGAACGTTCACCACTCAATGCGCGAGTGACAGGCGTCATCACAGAAAACGGTTTCACGATTGAAAAGATTCTGTTTGAGAGTCAGCCCGGTTTTCATGTGACCGCCAATTTATATCGACCCGGCGGTGCAGGCCCCTTTCCTGCCATCCTGCATCCTGTTGGACACAGCGAGAACGGCAAATCCTACGATTCCTATCAGCGGGCAAATCGGTTACTGGTTCAAAATGGTTTCGTTGTACTGTGCTTTGACCCGATCGGTCAGGGTGAAAGAAAGCAGCTCATTGATAAGGCCGGAAAGCCGTTTCACCGCGCGAGTCACGAACACCAGGAACTAGGCGTCGCGCCGATCCTGCTGGGACGCAGTCTGGGGAGCTACATGGTTTGGGATGGCGTAAGGGCGATTGACTATCTCTGTAGCCGACCAGACGTGGACCCCAAACGCATCGGTTGCACGGGTAATTCGGGTGGAGGCAACCTGACCAGCTATCTGATGGCATATGACGAACGCATTGTCGAGGCTGCACCGGGCTGCTTCATGACCACGCATCGACGCAAAAATGAAAGCCCCGGTCCTGGCGACGCCGAGCAAAATCTGTTTGCACAAATTCGTGACGGTTTTGACCACCCCGACTTCATGCTGACACGAGCGCCCCAACCAACCCTGATCCTGTCTGCCACAAAAGACTTCGTGCCTATCGAAGGTGCCTGGGAAGCGTTCCGTCAGGCCAAACGCGCCTACACTCTACTTGGCTATCCGGAACGCGTGGAACTGATTGAAGCAAATGAAAAACACGGCTTCAGCCAGCGGTTGCGAGAAGGTGCTGTGCGGTTCTTCGCGCACTGGCTTCAAGGACGACGGATCGAAGTTTTTGAAGAAGACAATGTTCCCATTCTCTCTGACAAGGATCTGCAGGTCACCTCGGAGGGACAGGTCCTCATTCTGCCAGACGAGCGGTCAATGTTCGATCTCTTCACTGACTACGAAAAGCGTCTTAGCACACAGCGACCGAAGCTGACACGCAAAACGGTACGAGACGTCACCGGTATCCGACCACTTTCGGAATTGCCTGAGCCCAAAGTTGATGTCATGGGAAAAAAAGGAGGCTACGAATCACCGCAACGACTCCTTTTCTATCCAGAGCCGGGCATTGTGCTCCCGGCATTATACTGGTCACAGGGCAAGGCCGAGCCAGTGGTCATTGCACCTGATAAAGGAATGAATACTGCCCTCAAAGAAGCGATACAGTTAAACGCCAAAGGTCATCCTGTGCTGATTGTCGAAGTGCGAGACACCGGTGAAACTAAGACACGGAACTGGCGTTTCTTCGGCGCCGACTATTATATCGCACACATGCTGGGCCGTTGCTGGCTGGGAATGCGAACCGAAGACTTGCTCGTCTGCTCCCGCTGGTTGAAAGATCAGCAGCAGACGAGATCGATTCGTCTCACCGCGAATGGCGAAATCGGACCGGCGGCACAGCACGCCGCAGCACTGGAGCCAGAATTGATCTCCACGGTCTACACAAAAAACGATCTGACTTCGTGGCGCGAGCTCATAACATACCACGAGGCACATAAGCACCTGCACAACGCAGTGCAGAACGTACTCCGGCATTACGACCTTCCCGACCTGAAAAAATTGTAGCGACTCAATAAGGTGCTGGAGCATTATCTGCATCAAGCACGATCTACAGCAGGACACCGATATGGCCAAGAGAGTACGTAAGAAGACGAAGACCGAACTGGCAGACCCCACTTTCCGCAAACGTGTGTCGTCACAATCTGAGGTGCTGCTGCGAGCCTATGCGGAATGCGAGAAACTATCTAAATCGCGACTTCAATTCATATATGATCTGGCTGAGGGGGCCTGGGTCAATCGCTTTGTAAATCTTGATGACGATGTTGCATTCGAGAAGGAATCTCGCCGGTGGGCCAAGTTACGTCGGGAGTTTGTGAATACCGTTGAGAAGCCCAGGGAGATACATTGCTTCACTTGTCTCTACAGCGCCGATCAGGGCATAAAACCGCTCATCCGGATGATGAAGCATCCGTCGTGCGATGCCGGGACCGCCTTACGACTGTTCTGGATCTATGACCCGGCCTACTATTCTGACTACAGAACCATTTCTGAATGCCCTGATGACGAAGAGCAAGACGTCATGAGGTTGCTGCGGACGATCAAGCGTCGATTCAAGCAGAACGATTTTAAAACGAATAAGATTTATTTTGACCCGGAACCGTGGATAGAGGCTGGTGATCTCGACCTTGAAGCACTTCAGTTACCGGACTCAATGCTTGCGGCCGTACCCTGGTCACCACCAGACAACAGATAACAATCCAGTGCACTCTTACCGCGAAGTCAGGTGCTTTAACAATGAACAACCCCTTGCCCACGCGGGGGGGAGAGTGATCCCGTCTCACGCCTGACAGAGTGTCATGTGCCAAGGAGCCGCGTTTTTATAACTTAAAGAGTGAACCAAAAAAGGGCATCCCCACATACTGCCTGTCGTGTATGATTCAGACACAGGCAACGTGAATCAGGCCAATCAATACGATTGTTATCTGCCCGAACTTTGTTTCGAATCGATACGTTGCGTCGAGATGTCACTCAACAGTGTAAAACTGGAACGTCGGGGAGCCCATGATTGATTGCTGCCTCCGTAAAATGTCTCAAAGCGCAGACTGTCAACAACAATCTCTCTCGTTGCACGCCATTTCATGTCAGAGCGACTGACTACATGGCGAAATTTGCGTGTTGAGGCATCACAAATCCAGACGTCCAACGTTCCATCAGCGTGATGGGGTGTATTCATGCCGACTCTGAGCCGCACCAGAACGGGCTTTCCCCGCTGAAAATGAAAGTCAGCTGGAAAAGAAAAACTCTCCCCATATTTCCCTGGTTGATTCATGTGGTAAATATACGCTTCGCCGCGACCATTCGCACGCCACATGAGCCTGGCGGAAAACCCATTCGTACCATTTGCCGGTTTACCACCGGTCACAGACTTGGGGCCTCCACATAATCCGGGTAACTTGCCACCTTTAACCCAATCGAAATCCTCGCTGAATTGAACTTTGTAATTCAGCTCCACAACATCGGACGGCTGAATCGGCGAGCGCCATCCGACCCCTCCCTTCTCGGGGCCAATTTCTCCCACCACATAGTCCACTCGATATGCGGCTGCACCGTTGAATTTCACAATCGATAGATGTCCTTCACGAACACCATCTTCGTACTTACAACCGGGCCAGTCTCGCTTCCATTTACTCACTGTGTAAACGCCGAAATCAGGACGGATCACGACCTTCTGAATCTCTTGTGCCAGCGCAGGTTGGGCAGGGAGCAACATCAGTAAGACAACGACAACACGCATACTCAGCCTCAGTAGATCATTTGGATGAATCGAATGGATGAATCGAAAAAGGGCTCAGACCCAAAAGTGTTCGGCACAGTTCATGCTACTGTTTTGAATATTCCGCCAACAGGTTTATTTTGTTGGTTTTGTGAAGTTTGAATGTATTTTAAGGTTGCTGGAACCTTTATTTGTTCGCTATGGCACTATCGAATGCTTCGCGGTGATGACGATGGCATTTTTTCTCATCGGTTATGGCATCGGTGCGATTATTTTTTTAATCATGTGGAATAAATCGGCTTGAGAAACACTCTGAATAATAGTGCCCTGCTTACAGGCAATTTCGTGTCATTCGTGGTTGAAACATCAAGTCAGTCCCAGCAGCACCAACCAGGAGGAAGAATTCCATGTCCCGCATCTCCTGCATTGTAATGATAGTGACACTTCTGCTGTTAACTGGTTGTCCAACCGGTGGTGTAGCCATTCCAATGGGTCCTAAAATCGATCTTCCTGACTCACGCTACTATCTCTATCTTTATGGCTCCTCTTCCGAAGGTGAATACTTCTATGGACTCTTTGCGGATAATCCATTTCAGAAATACGAAACACGCTCACTCGGTCCTCTTAACATCGACGTCACAACAACTCCCACCGTTGAAGAAGAGGCTGATGAAGTCTACCGCATCACTTGGGGCAGCAAGCTCGATGCCCCCTTCACCATCATCGACGTCAGACATGGAAAATACGTGGAAGATTCCAACCCGGACAACGAACGCAATCAGCCATTCAAACTTTACCACTTTGAAAGTCGTAACTGCCAGAAACCAGCCAGCAATAACGATGGATCAAATAAAGGTGTCTGATAACTTTATTATCAACTAATCAAAGGCAACCGGTGTCACCATAAACAGCGTTACGATTTTTTCCAGAGGTGCGGCATCGGATTCCGCGTTCACCGCCTCAGGTTCGCTTCTCGTACTCGAAACCGTCCTTATCACAAGCGTTTCTCCCAGATTCATTTCAGCCTGTGTATTGACGCGACGCACCGTCAGACCGGGGACCGTTAGACCATTCACCTTCACCGCGTTTGTGAAGTCTCGATACGAGATCTCCGGGTTAAATTTGAGCTGGATTTTTCCCGTGTCGAGCAAACGTGGCTCGACCTTGCAAATAATGCCGAACGGCTTCCACTCGACGGAGGTTTGATTGCCCCCGGCAGGGATCAAGATCGGAAATTCGCCGCCACTCTTAAACGTCGCTGGTTGGCCGGGAGCTGTGATGATGTGCGGACTTGCATGCACCACCTTGACCTTACCCGATTTTTTCAATTGCTGGATGACTTCCTCTGCATTCTTGTAAACCGAGACAGCTGGATTGGTATGATTCTGCGGGTCGGTGGGAGAACTCACCAGCTCAACTGCGGCGGCAAATTCTGCTGCCGCTTTGCTTGATAGTTCAAGAAAACAACAACGGCAGAGAATTTTGTCCGGCCTGCCCGTCAGCCGTTTTAGTTGTTTCGATTGTTTCTGAAGTTCTGTAATCTGCCGCGATAACTCGGCTCGTTCTCGGATGACACGTTTATTGAGTTGTTCAGAAAATTCTCGCAGCTTCACAGCATCTTCGGCCAGACCCGCTGCTTCCAATTGCTCCGTTGCAACGCGGATGTGATCCAGGGCCGATAGATTGCGACTCTTTTCATGGGCCGATTGGGGAAGCTTCTGAGGCTGACGGTGCACTTGTGGTTCGGCACCTTGACTTACCGTCGCTAGATACAACGACAATGCAAAAAAACTGGTATAGCGTGCTAGCATCCTTAGGCTCCTTATGACGCGGGAATCCTAGGAAAACCAGTCAATTTGTGTCAATATGAGTTGAATTCAAGCCGCCCGATGAGCGCATCTTTGGGAATAGAATGAGGGGCAGATTTCATCTGGCTGTCCGATTAAGAACGGACAAAGTAGCTCGGAAAAATGTCATCCGGTCATACGCAACTTGGAATTCTGAGTTAACGCCCCTTTTGAGAAACAATAAGCTGCTCATCCACAATTTTCGCCGGTGGCTTTGTTGGTTGTTTTTTTCTGCTACTTTCTGTTAAAACTACGCGATGAAACATATACGAAACTTCTGCATTATCGCTCATATTGATCATGGCAAGTCAACGCTCGCCGACCGACTCATTCAAACATGTGGAGGCGTTACACAACGTGAACTCCATGAACAGATGCTCGATTCGATGGATATCGAACGTGAGCGGGGCATCACCATCAAGAGTAATTCGATCACGCTCGACTACCGGGCTCCGGATGGCGAAGACTATTTATTGAATCTGATCGATACGCCGGGCCACGTCGATTTTTCGCATGAAGTCAGGCGTTCGTTGATGGCCTGTGAAGGCGCCTTGATTGTCGTCGATGCGTCTCAGGGAGTTGAAGCCCAGACGGTTGCGAATCTCTATCTGGCTTTGGAACACGATCTGACCCTGCTGCCTGTAATCAACAAGATCGATCTACCCGCCGCGGACATAGAACGATCGCAAGAGGCCATTGATGAAGAATTGGGGCTCGATCCGTTCGAGGCGATCCCGATTTCCGCCAAGAATGGCATTGGCATCGAAGAGGTGTTGGTGGGCATCGTCGAGAAGTTGCCCGCTCCCGAGGGCGATCCGGATGCACCGCTGAAGGCACTCGTGTTTGATGCGAATTTTGATAAGTTTCGAGGCGTGATTCTGCAGTGTCGTGTGTTGGAAGGGACTCTTAAACCCCGAGATACAATCCACTTCATGCACGCCGGTCGCGACTTCACGGTAGATGAAGTCGGATTTAACCAGTTGAAACTCAATCCCAAAGAACAACTCAGCGCCGGTGAGGTGGGGTATGTCGTCGCTGGAGTTAAAAGTGTGCAGGACATTGAGATCGGCGATACGATTACTCTGCTGAATCGACAGGCCGAAGAGCCGATTCCCGGCTACCAGCCAGCCAGACAGGTTGTCTTTTCTTCCATCTATCCCATGGACACAGGTGATTATGTGGAACTCACCAAGGCCCTGGAGAAGCTCGCGATCAACGACGCGGCACTCACATTTGAAAAAGACAGTTCCGCGGCACTAGGCTTTGGCTTTCGTTGCGGATTTCTCGGACTGCTTCACCTGGATGTGATTCAAGAGCGTATACAGCGCGAGTTTGACATTGGTCTGGTGATCTCCGCTCCATCGGTGAAGTACCATTTAACTTTGAGAGACGGTTCCACGATCGAAGTCGACAATCCTTCTTACTGGCCTGATCCCACCGCGATCGAGTCGGTCAGTGAGCCTTACATCAAAGCCTCGATCCTGACTCCCGAGACGTACGTCGGTCCTGTTATGGAACTATGCAGGGAACATCGCTCGGAAAGCCAGGTGATGAACTATCTGTCCGCCAATCGGATCGAAGTCACCAGCGTGATGCCGCTCGGAGAAGTCCTCTTCGACTTCTATGGCAAGCTGAAGATGCTGACGCGCGGCTACGGATCGTTTGACTATGAGCCGATTGAGTATCGAACCACCGATATCGTGAAGGTCGATATTCTCGTCAACAAAGAAACAGTCGATACGCTTTCCTACCTCGTTCATCGAGACAAGGCGCGACCTCGGGCGCTGCATTACTGCGAACAACTCGCCAAAGAGATTCCCCGGCATCAATTCAAGATACCAGTTCAGGGAGCCATTGGAGGCGAGGTCATTGCGCGAACGACGATCGCTCCCTTCCGCAAAGACGTGACCGAAAAGCTCTATGGCGGCGATGTAACGCGCAAGAAAAAACTGCTCGAAAAGCAGAAGAAGGGTAAAGCAAAAATGAAGCAGTTCGGCAGTGTCAATATCCCCCAAAAAGCGTTTGTCTCCGTTCTTCGCACCGACAAAGATTAGGTGCCGACAGAAATCAGGGTTGAATGTGGTCCGGCTTCTCAAGCTGTGTCAACCGCGCAAAGGATCGGTTAGGCACTCCGGATAATCGTGCTCAAAATTGCGGGACAGGAGATTCCGTTACGAGGATGATTTGGATTTCATAGGTTATGTCCGTTTTCGAAATACTCTACGCATCATAATTGCGGCAAAGAACCACGATGCCAAAATGAGTGACGTCATGATGAAACTCACGAAAGCAGGGACAATAGAACCGAAATACAACGCGATCGTCCAAGGCAAGTAAACGTAAAGATAGGTTCCGATCACCTGATGCCAGCACACTGACGTAGTGGCTTCCCCTTCGAGCGAATCGCGAACGAAACCGAACATGGATAGAACGCTTTCGGCTGCGCTACGGCCGTCTTTCATGAAATCGATCGTATAGGATCCGACAGGAATGATCGGGAAGAAAATGATTGTAATCCACCGTGTGACGATATGACGGCCTGCAGAAGCAGGACGCCAACCATAGAGAATCGTGCCGCACCCAAAAAAAGACTTAGCTGTCACATATTTCATCGTTAGCTCCAGCAGTATTTTGTGTCTGTCGTCCTTACATCTGTTGGTGTTAAAGCTAGCAACATACGCTTCTGGATGAACGATTCAGGCACTTTTTCCATTGGTTTTTCACAATCAGGACATTGAGGTGTTACATTCATGAAACAACTCCACAGAACCGAATGTTCAAATTATCCAAGACTTTAATTCCACGTGGTATGAACCCTAAACGCTTGAGCCTGCCTTTTGCCTCTATAGCCTTCAAGTGATTACTAACGCCATTGGTTGACCTCATGCCAAACGCATCACCGATTTCGCGTATTGTAGGTGCCTCGCCCGTTTTGGCAGTGTAGACGCGAATGAAGCTTAGAATCTGATTTTGTCGTTCTGTTAATTTCTTCATGAGAGAACCTTTAGGAAAACTCTTGAATTGTAATGAGTTGTTTTTATCGATTCTATCTTAGGTAAGCATAGAAGATTGTGTATCAATTTTTGGATTCGATTGAAGGGGTACGTCAAGCTGGAAAAACAGAAAGTTAAAACGACAGCATGACGGAGAGTGATAAATCGCTCTCCGTCACTCTGCCAGCAAAAGCACTAACGCTCTCAGGAAATACTGCCGCAGAAGGCGAGTGAATACTGTGAGTTTTCACGCGGACCTTCCTGTGTGGAAACTTCCGGAGCTAATGTTCTGGGGGTTTTCTCGGGACGGGAAATCTGAATGTCCCGGGGCGCTGCGATTCCAATACGCACGTTTCCTTTTCTGGTTTCCAGAATGGTAATCTGGATGTTATCGCCGATTTGAATCGATTCGTTGACTTTGCGGGATAAGACCAACATTTGAAGACTCCTTCTTGTCATGTGGATTTTTGTCTGGAATTAACTTTTGAATCGCCTGCACGGGATGGGGAATCATCGCTTTTCAAAACGAAGCATGTTCCACCAAGTACCCGACTCACACAAAATATCGGTAAGTAGAAAACGGCAACCAAAAGCACGATTGAGTTCGATTACAAACCCAGTTCAGCAAACTATTGCTGTCGCGTCTCTTTTATTATTCAAAGGCTCGCTCCTCCAGCGGCGAGCATGCGGCCGGCACCTGCCGGGCGAGTTGTTGATTGCTGAACCGAAACTTACCTCCCCCGCTTTTTTTTGGCAATAGCAGTTTTTACTTTTTTACAAAATGGTGGATTCTAAGGTCCCTGCTTTCCCTGTAGCAGCACTTTGTCGTCGATCAATTTCATTTGTGACAAGATTTTTTGATGCAGTTTCTGACGGGTTTTGATCACATTCGGGTCTTGCGAATCGATCAGGTTTGTGGCTTCTGCGGGGTCTTTTGTCAGGTGATAAAGTTCATCTCTCTCTGGGTTTAAGAAGTCCCTGACCAGCTTCCATTCTGGCGTGCGATACATGCGCATGTGCGTTTTTGACTGATGCTTCGTGCTGTATTCCGCGTAGAAACCGTTGTCCCAGGTCTCAGGATTCTTGTTTTTCAGTAGAGGTACAATACTCGTGCCACGCAGCGTTAATTTCTCGGGTTTTGATATCTTCGCCATCTCCAGGAGCGTGGGAAACCAGTCCAGGTTGGAAACTGTCTGCTTGATGACCTGTCGCGGCTGAGTCACGCCCGGCCATAGAACGGCAGTGGGGATTTTGAGGGAGTTGTCATACATATTCGGTCGCTGGCCTGCGGGAATATTTTTGGTTGGCTTTGGATTTTGATTCAACACCCAGTGCCCGTTTCCCTTATGCCAGATTCCATTATGCCCCATGCTATAACCGTGATCACTGGAGAAAATGATAATCGTGTTTTTCTGCAACTGATTTCGTTTCAATTCCTGCAGCAGGCGTCCTACGTTTCGATCGACGCTGGCTACGCTGGCAAGATACTCACGCGTCATTTTTTTGACCCGTTTTACATTCAGGTCGGGGTAGTCGGGATTAGGGATTTGTGGATCGAGATTTTCAAAGGGAGACCAGTCTTCTTCCGCAACAGGCAGCCAACGCGCGTGCGGGGCGCGAAAGTGAAGTGAAAGCAGGAAGGGAGTCCCCTGCTCTTTGCTGATAAATCGAATGGCATCATCGACGAGAAGATCAGGTAGTAATCCTTTCAGCTTCGTTTCTTTGCCATTCACTTCAAGTCTTGGATTTTTGGGAACGTTACCACCACCACGAAATCCCATGAAATAATCGTAGCCGAATTGTGTGGGATGCTGTTTGTCTAGCAGACCTAAATGCCATTTCCCGATCAGGCCGGTTCGATAGCCGGCCTGTTTCAGCAGTTGCATCCAGGTGACGGTTCCCGGTTTTAAACCATGTTCCGGCTCGACGCGGGGATTGAGCCAGTCAGTAATTCCTGATTCGGATCCATAGCGACCGGTTACCAGACTCGCACGGGACGGGCTGCAAACCGGAGTGGTCGTGAACGAATTGACCAGATAGGCTCCTTCTTGAAAAATCCGGTCAATATGAGGCGTGTGGGCATGCGGGTGTCCGGATTCTCCCAAAGCCCACGGAGCCTGATCATCCGTAAAAATGAAAAGGATATTCGGTTGTGACGCCGCTTCCACGAACTGACTCCCCAGACCGAAAATTGCCACTATTGCCAGAATAGCTTTCAGAAAGTAGTGCATGCGGTTTGCCTCTCATCGAAGTCAGTTTTTTTAGTAATTCCTGAAAACCAGCTTGTCATCTCACTGCTGAGCCGTCAAGTGATTGCCGTTTTGACTATAATTATCGAGTGAATCTGAATCCTGGGTTCTTTTTTGCATTCTGTCACTCAGGAAAATACAATAGTCACAACTAAATAGCTCGGTAAACTTCTTCCTCTCAGTGGGATGGCTCCAGATGGTCAAATGTCAAACTCCGGTTGAGCGAACCATTCGCAGACGGACAATCACTTTTTTGTCTGCTTTGTTCGTATTATATTTTGTGCAGATCATCAGCGCTGCGGAAAAGGATGCCGAACAGCCGGTTGTTGCGAAGCGTCCCCAACCCGTTCAGATTGATTCCCGTCGCCCCTTGACGGCTGAGGAGTTGGCTGCGAATGCGAAAGAATCCGTCGTCTCCGTTACATTTGCAGGTCGCGATGGACAGCAGGCAGGGCTCGGGACCGGTTTTGTCATTGGCGCTGACGGACTGGTGGCTACGAATTTACATGTCATTGGCGAAGCGCGGCCGATTTCTGTGCAGTTTTTAAATGGGAAAAAATACGACGTCAAAGAGGTCTATGCGACCGATCGTCAGATGGATCTGGCAGTTTTAAAAATTGATGCCCAAACATTGAAACCGCTTCCTCTCGCAAAACCCGATTCGTTGAAACAGGGAGCCGAAGTGATTGTGCTCGGTAATCCACAAGGGTTACGTTACAGTGTGGTCAAAGGCGTGAATTCGGGAGCGAGAGAAATCGATGGCAAACCCATGATTCAACTGGCGATTCCCATCGAGCCCGGGAACAGTGGCGGACCGGTATTGGATTCTCAGGGACGCGTTCAGGGAATCGTCACGCTCAAGTCGGCGGTGACCAGAAATCTGGGATATGCGGTGAATATCAGTGCGTTGAAAACATTGCTGGAAAAACCGAACCCGGTTCCCATCAGTCGCTGGTTGACAATTGGCACACTGGATGAACGCATTTGGAAGCCTTTATTTGGTTCGCGCTGGCGCCAGCGGGCGGGCCGAATTATGGTGGATGGATTTGGCGCTGGTTTGGGGAGCCGTTCTTTATGTGTCTCGCAGGAAGCCTTGCCGGAGCTGCCTTATGAAATTGCAGTCGAAGTGAAGCTGGATGAGGAATCTGGGGCCGCTGGTCTGGTTTTTTATTCCGATGAAAACACCAAGCATTATGGCTTTTATCCCAGTAACAAAAATCTGCGCATCAGCCGCTTCGATGGACCCGATGTCTTCTTATGGCGCGTTTTGGAGGAAAAGAAAAGCAATGCTTACCGCGAAGGGGAATGGAATCAGTTAAAGGTGCGTTTGGAAGCGGACCGGATTTTATGCTTTGTGAATGATGTGCAGGTCTTTGAAGTCAAAGATCAACGTTATACGGAAGGTAAAGCAGGTCTTGCGAAATTTCGGAATACGGTTGCTTCGTTCAGAGGCTTTCAGGTGGCGTCCAGGATTGCCCCCTATCGTCCCTCCAAAGAGACGGCACAGAAAATCATTGATTTGACGGCAGATCTCAGAGTGGATCGGCCACCGTTGGAAGCACTGATTGAGCAGGTGGTCAAAGATACGAATCAAAATCGAGCGCAACAGGCTTTGCAGGAACGGGCACGTTTACTCAAAAAACAGGCAGAACGTCTGCAGGAGTTGGCACAATCGATTCATGAACGTGCGACGAGAGAGGAACTGAAGAAGCAGTTTGCCGGGAAAAAAGAGGCCGATATCGATTTACTGTCAGCCGCCCTGCTGGTGGCGCGGTTGGATAATTCGGAGGTGCATTTAAAAGCGTATCTCAGTCAGGTATCAGGCATGGTGAATGAGGTGCAAAAGTCACTACCTCCCAAAGCGGCGCCACAAGTCAAACTTGATGCATTGAATCAATATCTGTTCCGCGAAACTGGTTTTCATGGGAGTCGAACCAATTATTACAGCCGTTCGAACAGTTATATTAATGAGACGATTGAAGATCGCGAAGGACTGCCGATTACTCTGGCGGTGCTCTACATGGAAATGGGCCGGCGTTTAGGACTTGATATCGAGGGAGTCGGTCTGCCTGGTCATTTTGTGGTGCGTGTGAATTCAACTGATGAAAAAGGTCAGTTGATAGATGTATTCGAAGGGGGAAAAACTCTGAGTGATGAAGCAGCCAGAGTCATCATTCTGTCAGCGAATGGAGGTCGCGTCGATGAAGAGTTTTTAAAAGCTCAACCTAAGAAAGAGATCATCAAGCGCATGCTGCGAAATTTGCTAAATCTCGCGCGGGATAGTGAAGATATCAAATCCATGTTGCGCTATGTCGAAACCATGATCGCCATTGATGAGGAATTACTACAGGAACGCTGGTTGCGCGCGGTCCTCCGTTATCAGACGGGGCGCATTACGGAAGCGATCGTAGATGCCGACTATCTCCTGGAGAAATCACCCGAAGGATTTGACCTGCGTCGGATTCAGGAATTCCGAACCTATCTGGAGACAGTCAAACAACCCGACTAAAACAAATTATTCTGCCTATCATAGAAAGCGGGGCGACGTTACGTGAACTGGTTCAAACATTCGTTGAAAATTATAACTTTAATGATGGCTGTCACTCTGATGGCGGGAGCACATCCCTACGCTGCACCCGGAGTTACCAGCTTGACCAATCCCAAAGTCAAATATCAATTGAGCGATCAGCATACGGTTGTTTTAAAGCGTGGTAACGTGACGGCGGTGATCGTTGATAATTCCGCGATCAATACGAAAGAATTGCCCGGACATCGCGCAGGTTATAACGGCCTGGCATCACTCAAGTATGCGGGGCAGAAAGACAATTTGTTTGTGCCACCGATTGCCGGGTTGAATTTCGAGCATATTCATGATGGCGTGTCAGTCCTTAAGGAAAAATTCGAGCCGCGAAAATTTCCCATGCAGATCAGGATTATTTCCGACGACACGGTCGAACTCTATCAGGCGCCGACTCCGAACTGGAAACTGGAAAGCTGTGGTCGTTATCAGATCCTGGATGATGGCACCATTGAATATACGTTTGAATGCATTCCGCACGCCGATCTGTTCAAAAATGGTTATATCGGATTATTCTGGGCCAGCTATATGCAGGCACCCGCAGATCGTCGCATTCATTTTTATGGAAAATTAAAAACAAAACGCGATCAGCCCGAAAAGTTGATTGCCGCCCGAACACCCTCGCATGGTGTCGATAGCACACATCCACCGGAGAATGCTGTCTTTTTTCCGAAATTATCAGCCGATTTTCCACTGACGCTTGTCAATCACCCTTCTGACTATGTTTATTCACAGCCCTGGTACTATGGTATTAGTGGCGATTATTCTTATACTCAGATTTTTCGAAATCGTGATCAAATCTGGTTTGCCCAATCACCTACGGGAGGCGGACAAAAGAATCCCGCGTGGGATTTTCAATGGTTCATTCCCGACTATAAAGTAGGTGAGGCCTACGGGTTTATCATGCGAGCACATTATGCTCCGTGGACAGACCACAAGACATTACATAATTCGGTTCAAAAACATTTATCTGCCCTGGCGAAGAAATAATATCGTCATGAGCGAAACTGGTTAATCTGCATTCAGGAGGAAAGGCAGCTTCGTTCGTGTTTGGGCATGGATTGATTTCAAATGAGAAAAATTGGCTCGCTCCTTTCAGAGCAGCAGGCAAAGCGTTTTGAAGACTATATGCTGACGAAGGGAATCGGCGTCACTGTCGAGTCCTCGTCCGATCAATGGACGGTCTGGGTTTATGATGAAGATGACGTCGAACAGGCCAAGGCCGCATTGGCCGAATTTTTAGAGAAGCCGGAAGCAGAACAATATCTGCACGTTTCGCGCGAAGCCGCCGCGATTCGTGATGAAAAGATCAAAAAAGCGCGTGAAGTGGTCAAGAAACAGGTCAATGTCCGCGAGACCTGGAATCGCCCGTTTACCAGTCGTTGCCCGGTGACTTCGATGCTGATCGGCATCAGTGTGGTTGTCTATCTCTTTTTGCAGACGAGTGAATATGGAGATCAGATCAGGCAGGCATTGAGTATCTGCACCTTTAAAGTCTCAGGCAATATGATCAGTTTTTCGAAATCACCTCTGATGGAAGTGCGCGCGGGAGAAATCTGGAGGTTGGTGACCCCCATTTTTATCCATTTTAGTGGCGCGAACGGGCTACCATTACATTTATTGTTCAACTGTTTCATGACGTATCAACTGGGAGGCGCGATTGAAATGAATCGCGGTAGTACCAAACTGGTATTACTGGTATTGGTGACGGCAATACCATCCAATGTTGCGCAATATTATTGGACTGGTCCTGGCTTCGGAGGCTTATCGGGGGTGGTCTATGGAATGTTTGGTTATATGTGGATGAAAAGCAAGTATGACCCGAAATCCACTTTCCATGTGCCTCCCAATATGGTGTTTATTCTCATCGGATGGTTTTTTCTGTGTATGACAGGTTTCGTGGGATCTATTGCCAACATGGCACATGGATTTGGACTGGGCACTGGAATGGCGTTGGGAATCGGATCCACCTTTTTAAATCAAGCGAGTAAATCGAGGTGAACTGAGTGATTTCTGACAGTCATTGATTGTTGACCTTTAATGAATTACCTATAATTTCGGCATGAGTCATGAGACACCGTTGAGTTAAGGACAATTAAAAATGCTTACCCTCTCAAGTGGAGCGAGTTTTCGGATGATGAAACAAATTAAATGGAGTTTAATCGCAGGGGTATTTACCGTCATGAGCTTTAGTTCCCAGACAATTCTTTCAGCCGCCGATGCCCCTGCTGCACCAGAAAAAGTTCGGACCGTAGAAGGCATTACAGAATACTCGCTGGAAAACGGGATGAAAGTTCTGTTGTTTCCCGATCCTTCGAGCCCCAAGGTTACCGTGAATTTGACGTTACTTGTTGGCTCTCGTCATGAAGGTTATGGCGAAACTGGTATGGCCCACCTGCTGGAGCATATGTTGTTCAAGGGAACTCCCACTCACAAAAATATTCCCAAAGAATTGCAGGCCCGCGGTGCCAATTTTAACGGGACTACCTGGTACGACCGCACGAACTATTACGAAACACTACCCGCCAGTGAGGATAATCTGGAGTTCGCTCTGAAGCTGGAATCAGATCGGATGATGAACAGTTATGTCAAAGCCGAAGACCTGGCTTCTGAAATGACGGTTGTACGTAATGAATTCGAACGCGGCGAAAATAGTCCCTCGCGGATGCTGATGCAAAAAATTATGTCTTCAGCATTTAACTGGCATAATTATGGTAAATCAACGATTGGTAACCGAGCCGATATCGAACGAGTTCCCATTGATCGCTTGAAAAGTTTCTACAAAAAATATTATCAACCGGATAACGCGGTTTTGATTGTGGTCGGAAAGTTTGATCAGGAAAAAGCGCTGACACTGATCAATAAGTATTTTGGTACCATTCCACGACCAGAGCGGAAACTGGATGCGACCTATACCGAAGAACCACCGCAGGAAGGAGAGCGAGTCGTCACACTGCGACGCATCGGGGAAGTCCCTGTTGTGGGAGTGGCCTATCATATTCCAGCTGCCGCTCATAAAGACATGGCTGCACTGGATGTACTGGAAACGGCGCTCACCGATGATCCCTCAGGTGTGCTTTATCAGGCGCTGGTGAAAACCAAGAAAGCCTCCCGGGTTTCCGGCTCGCTCTATGCGTTGCATGATCCGGGTGTTTTACGATTACAGGCTGAAGTCATCAAAGGAAATGATCCACAAGTGATTCTGGGGATTCTGTTTGACACGCTACAGAATGTCATGGATAAGGGGATCTCAGCTGAAAATGTAACGCGTGCCAAAGAAAAGTTGCTAAAACAATATGAACAGGGTGAGAATAACAGTTCCCGTCTGGCAGTCGAGCTGACTGAATGGGTGTCGATGGGAGACTGGAGGCTACGTTTTCTCTATCGCGATGCGCTGGAGAAAGTCACTCCCGAAGATGTCAAACGCGTGGCTGACCAGTACCTGAAAGAAAATAATCGTACCGTGGGGATCTTTGTTCCCGTGGAGAAAAGTCAGAAAGTGACCATTCCTCAGATTGATGATATCGCAAAAATAATCGGCGACTACAAAGGCCGCGAAACGGTAGCGAAAGGGGAAGACTTTGATGTCTCACCAGAAAATATTGATAAAAGGACAACGGTCAAAACACTTTCAAGTGGTGTGAAGGTCGCATTACTTTCCAAGAAAACACGCGGAGCCGAAGTCAATTTGAAGATGACTCTACGGTATGGAAATCTGGAAAATTTACAGGGAAAACGAACTGCCTGTGAATTTCTACCTGCTGTGATGAAACGGGGGACGAAAAGCAAAACACGTCAGGAAATTGAAGATGAGCTGAATAAATTGCGTGCCCAGTTAAGCATTTCCGGTTCTCCCGGCGAATTAAGCGTTTCCATCAAAACACGTGGCGAGAATCTCGGGAAAGTATTGGGAATTCTGAAACTGATTCTGCGCGAACCAACTCTGCCTGCTGCGGAACTGGAAGTCATGAAGTCACAGCAGATCGCGGGGATGGAAAAACAGAAGACCGATCCACAATCGCGGGCCATTCTCTCGGTTCGGCGTCAACTGCGCCCCTATGCTCCTGAAGATCCCCGCTATGTGCCGGACATCGATCAGGAGATCGAACGCATCAAAGCATTATCGCAAAGCGATCTGCAATCACTCTATGAGAACTTTATAGGTGCTTCGGTGGGTGAAATTGCGGTGGTCGGCGATTTTTCTGAAGAGGAAGTCTTTACACAGCTCAATTCCATGTTGGAAAACTGGGATTCGAAAGCCTCATATCAGCATATTCCCTCGATGGCACATAAGATACCGGGAAAAACAGAAGAAATTATCATACCCGATAAAGCGAACGCCTTCTATTTTGCGGGTTTGACTTTTCCCATGAATACGAGCGCACCGGAATATCCGGATCTGGTGGTTGCCGGTTCTGTACTTGGTTCAAGTGGCCTCTCTTCTCGATTAGGAGATCGCGTACGACAGAAAGAAGGACTCGCTTATGGAGTGGGGGCATTTATTCATGCGGGTACGGTGGATGATCGCGGTTCGATTTCACTTTATGCCAGTTGTAATCCTGATAACATGAAAAAAGTGGAGACTGCCATTAAGGAAGAATTGGCGCTGTTGATTTCGAAAGGAATTACGAAAGAAGAATTGGCCAATGCACAGAAAGGTTTTCTGGAAAGACAGGAAGTCTCTCGTACCAGTGATGCTTCATTGGCTTCGATTTTGTCAACGAATTTATTCGCGAAACGCGATATGACCTACTATTCGAAGCTGGAGCAAAATATCAACGCTGTAACTGCGGAAGCAGCACAGCAGGCATTTGGGAAATATATCAATCCTGAAGATCTGGTGATTGTTATCTCTGGCAGTTTGAAGAAATAGATCACGTTTTCGGTTTTATCTAATGGAAAACAGTCAGTTCGGTTCCTCAAGACGTTCTGATACGAGCATTCAATGACAAAGAAGATCCGGATTCTTTTTGCAATTGGAAGCTTGGGAGGCGGAGGAGCCGAACGAGTACTGCTGGATCAGCTGGCAAGATTAAATCGCGAGAAGTTTACTCCGCTTTTGTATCTTGTTTCTCACACCGGTTCTCTGCTCTCAGAGCTTCCCGAAGATGTGCCGGTTTTCGCATTCGATACCAGGCATCCTGCTCCCCTCTGGAATTGGCCGGGACGAATTCATCGACGGTTGGTCGCTGACATGGCGACTGTGATTCAGGAGCAGCAAATTGATCTGGTGTTCGATCATACCTTTCACATGACACTCATTGCAGGCCCAGCAACGGCTGCAACAAAAACGCGTCGGATTTCTCTCGTGGTTAGTGATCCGGATATTGATCTCAAAAGCAACGAAAAACGATTTTTCTCTTTTAAAAGGCGGCTCTTAAAGAAAGCTTATCAGACAGCAGATATCGTTGTTGCGGTTTCAGAAGGCGTAAGAGCAGCGACAATCGACTATTATGATTGTCGTCCAGCTTTAGTTCAAACGATTTATAATCCCATCAATATTGAACGTATTGATGGTTATTGCAATCAAGGAGAGCTTCAGCTGGATCCTGAAAAATTTCACGTGGTGAGTTGCGGGCGGCTGCATTTTCAAAAAGGATTTTCCTATTTGATCGAAGCAGCAGAGAAACTGATTTATGAAAAATCACTCACGCATTTACAATTTCATATCCTGGGAGAAGGTCCCTTCCGTGAAGAGCTGGAACGTCAGATACAACAGAAACGCTTAAACGATTATGTGTTTTTAGTTGGCTTTCAAAGTAATCCATTTCAGTATTATCGCGAAGCACAATTGTTTTGCCTGCCGTCGTTGTGTGAAGGATTTGGCCTGGTGTTGGCAGAGGCAATGGTCTGCCGGATACCTGTTCTCGCGGCAGATTGTCCCAGTGGTCCTGCTGAAATTCTGGCCAATGGAGAGTATGGCCGTTTGGTTCCACCGGGGGATTTCAATGCACTGGTAGATCAAATTGATGATGCCATTTCTCATTATGAAAGCTGGCTGTCAATCTTACCTGCTGCGCGAGAACGCGTTGAGGAGATGTCTGGTTATGACTCTGCGATGCAGCGATTGGAAAAGCTGTTTGAGAGCGTGGTTGAAAATTAATGAGATTTCGGCATAGAAGATCAGCTTGAACCTCATGCGTACAATCGATGAGTCCGTATATTTCAAGCCGTGAAATGGACCATGTTTGGCTGCCAAATCGGGTCAGAATTGCTCAATCGCTTCGATTTCAAGCCAATATACTAATTTCTGGATGAACGTAGTTGAGTAGTAAATAAGAGGCTTGGATAAATCTGAAAATGTTTTCAGTTGGTTGATTCTCAGTCCTAATTCGGTTACCTTGGTTCTTCGCGTATTTCGGACGAACCACTTTCATTAACATAGCCAATAAATATTGGTATAGCAAGAGTTTGCAATGACAGAAGAACCAGCAAATTCACGAATTGAACAAGACCGTCAGCAGATTTTGGAAGCCCAGCAACAAGGGGCCGGAGCCAAGATTAAAGTTTATACAAAACTTTCCGGTCCGGGGTGGTTGCAGAGTGCCATTACTCTGGGTGGCGGTTCATTGGCGGGTGGCTTGTATCTCGGGATTCTTTCGGGCTATCACCTGATGTGGCTACAGCCTTTGGCAATGATTATGGGCGTGATTATGCTCAGCGCGATCGGCTATGTCGCGTTATCAACCAAAGAGCGTCCTTTCGCGTCGATCAATAATCACATCAGTCCTGTTCTGGGATGGGGCTGGGCGATCGCCACCTTGATGGCGAACTTGATCTGGTGCATGCCTCAGTATGCATTGGGGACAGCAGCACTGCAACAGAATCTGGCGCCTGAAATATTTGCCAATGGTGAGAACGGAAAATACCTGGCAGCAGCAGCTTTGTTTCTTGTTTCTGGTGTCGTGATCTGGTTTTATGATTCCGGGGGCTGGGGAATCAAACTGTTTGAAGCCATCCTGAAAATTATGGTAGGTATCGTCGTTCTTTGTTTCTTCGGCGTGGTCTTAAAAATGAGTCTCTCAACCAATGATTTGGATTGGGCGAAGATTCTCGCCGGATATATTCCAAACCTCAGTATGTTTTCGAACCCTTCACCGGAATTTTCAGACATGTTGTCTCAGGCAGGTGGCTATGCTGAATACTGGAAAAAACTGATTGTCGGAAATCAACAGAAAGTCATGATCACAGCCGCTGCAACAGCCGTTGGGATTAACATGACCTTTTTACTTCCCTATTCGATGCGTGCCAAAGGGTGGGATAAGGACTTTCGCGGGCTGGCAGCATTCGACCTTTCAACAGGTCTGTTTGTTCCGTTTCTACTTGCCACCAGTTGCGTCGTGATAGCGGCTGCCTCACAGTTTCATGCCAAGCCTGCTGCCGGTTTACTAGGTGAAAAAAATGCACAAGGTCAGGTCGTGCAAGCTGATCCTGGATTATTAGGACAGTACAACAAATTATTAGACAGCCGTTTGAAAAAAGAGTTACCTGAAGCGACCTGGAATGAATTGAAGGAAAACAAAACTGCTTTAGAGCAGAAGCGGGCGGCACTTCCCCTGCCTGAGCGAACATTGGCAGCCATGCTCGTCAATCGGGACGCGTTCCAATTGGCATCCTCTCTCAAACCTCTTGCCGGTGAAACCGTCTCACAACTCGTTTTCGGTTTGGGGGTTGTAGCGATGGCGATTTCCACCATTATTATTCTGATGCTCATCAATGGTTTTGTTTTCTGCGAAATGCTGGGCGTAGAGCCCAGGGGAACTTATCATCGTATCGGTTGTTACATGCCCGCTATTACGGGAATGGTTGGTTCCTTCTTCTGGTCAGGGAATGCCAAAGCATGGCTGGCCGTTCCCACATCCATGTTTGGGATGGTTCTGCTACCCATTGCTTATTTGACCTTCTTTTTCATGATGAATTCGCCGAAAATTCTGGGTGAGAACATGCCCAGAGGTGGCAAACGGGTTGCCTGGAATCTGGCAATGGGAATTTCAACGCTGTGTGCCGCCTTCGGTTGCGTATGGAGTATCAAATCCAGTGCTTTTGCCGTTTACGGGTTCAGTGCCTTAGGCATCTTTATCGGCCTGGCGATTATCGTGCACATTTTGCGATTGTCTAAGAGTGATACCTCGAACACTGAAGCAAATTAGCAGGACTCAATTTCAGTCAGTTTGTTTGGTAGGATTCAGGCATACTTACTGTAATTGAATTCGATTATCAGCTTCTGAATCGATCTTAGTACTGAAGAAGATTTTCGAAGGGCGAATTCTCAGGCGTTGCGCCCAGAAGCGTGCCAGAACCGCGAGCGTTCCCAGTCCATATTTCACACAGCGTTTGAAATTGATGCTGGATGCTTCCGCAAAGTAGCGGACTGGTACGGGAATATCGCCGATCCGAAAGTTAAAGTGAACCGCTTGCGCTAAGACCTGACTGTCGAATACGAAATCATTGGAATTGTGTTCATAGGGTATCGTTTCCAGGACCTCTCTGCGATAAGCACGAAATCCACTATGAAAATCTCCCAGGTTTTGCCCTAAGGCAATGTTTTCTGTAATCGTCAAAAAACGATTGGCCAGATACTTCCAGGCAGGCATGCCTCCTGAAAGTGCTTCGCGGCGGGTACGGATTCGGGAACCTAGAACCACATCACAAATCCCCAGTTTAAGGAGTTCAATGGTTATTCCCACAACACGACTGTCGTATTGATAATCGGGATGCAGCATCACGATATATTCCGCACCATGTTCCAGTGCGTACTGATAACAGGTCTTCTGATTACCACCATAACCACGGTTTTCTTTGTGTTTGATGACGGTTAACCCGTGGCTCAATGCGAGCTCAACAGTATTATCCGTACTTCCATCATCAACGAGAATGATTTCGTCAGCAATACCCGTTGGTAGATCTTGCAGCGTTTGATTCAAGGTTGAGGCCGCATTATAAGCGGGCATGACCACGATTGTTTTGCCCTGTGGAAGCGACGCGCGTTCAATTTCCTCAAGTAATGGTTCCAGATTTCGTAACTGTGACATCATCTCTGCACTGTCCGGTGCAATCACGGGCTCTGCCTGTTTGTTTTTCTGATCTGGTAGTGAAACTGGTTTCAACATGTCGGCCTCCGAGTACCGTCTCGAGTTGGTATTGTTACCTCAATCTGTGCAAGATCTCTTTCAAATCTAGCTTATGAAACGAAGAGCGAACAAAATGAGAGCGTACTGGATTAGATGAAATTGTATGTCGCGTACCGTGTCTCCGATTAATCTGATTATGACAATCATCATGTTTGATGCCCCGTTTGATGATGCAATTAATCATCGTTTCGCTCAATTCATCTGCAGATATCTGACCACGACCTATGTTTATGATAAGCAGGGATTTCTTCTTTCGTCCCTGAAAGGTAAGGGATACAGAATCTGATGCATCAAAATCAATTACAAACACCATGGAAATTACGCCAGGCGATCAAAAGTCAGCTGGTTCCGATTATTTCGTTGGTACTGGTTGTGCTGATCACTTTTGGAATGGCCATCAGTTTTGATTTCGTCAACTGGGATGATCCCTGGTATGTGATTCACAATCCACTCGTAAAGAGTTGGCATCCCGATAATTTACAAAAGATCACAACGCAAGTCGTGACAAGAAATTATGCACCTCTCACCGTGTTCTCATTTCTGTTGGATCACACTCTCTACGGTCTGTGGGCAGGCGGTTATCATCTCACGAATATTCTGCTGCACGCTGTAAATGCCGTGCTTGTCTTTTTATTAGTGACGCGGTTTACCAAAAATCGACTGATCGGCTGGGCAACTGCCGCTGTTTTTGCGATTCATCCCGTCCAGGTGGAAACGGTCGTCTGGATTTCGTCCCGTAAAGGGTTATTATCTGCGACGTTTATTCTCGCCTCGCTCTGGTATTGGCTCAGAAAAGATCGAACTTTAGAGCAGAATACCTCTGGATTTCTTTGCTTTATCGGTGCCCTGCTTTCCAAGGCATTAGCGGTGATCGTGCCTGCCATTGTCTTTTGTTTTGATTATGGTGTAGCAAAAGTACCATTCCGTGAAGCAGTGAAACGGCAGATTTTTCCAGGATGCTGTGCCCTTATCTTGCTGGTGATTACCATGCTGGCACAAACAAGTGAACTGGGAGGTGTGAGAAACCACTTCGGGATGAGTAAAGCGGAAATCCTCTCAATCGATACCGTAATTATGTCAAAGTATGTCCAGATGCTGTTATGGCCCGATGCGCGATCTGTGCTCTATGATCCACCCACATCAGAAATCGGCGGGAAGGTGGTCATCTCTCTTTTCTGCTGGCTGACAGCGACAATTTTGTTCATTCGTATGGGCAAACGGCAGCCTCTGATTCTATTTGCAGGTTGCACTTTCCTGCTTCTATTGTTGCCTGTTTTGAATCTATTTCCCATCACGACTTTGATGAATGATCGCTATTTATATCTGCCATGTATTCCCTTCTTTGCACTTGTATTTAGCGCTTTCGTACAAATCCTGGAATCAATCAAACAACATCTGGTTGTGCCAATGCTAAGGGGAAAACAGTGTTCTGGTTATCTGGTTCCCGCAGTATTTGGAGTGATTCTCTTAGCTTTGCTCTCCAGATACAGTCTGCTGACAGAGCGATATCTGTATGTCTGGAAAGATGGTCTCTCGCTATGGCAGTACACATCACAGCAAGTGCCCCAGCTGCCCGTGGTGCAGATTCAACTGGCTAACAGTTACCACAGCCAGGGAGAACATGCACGGGCAGTGAAGATCATCAAACAGGCAATCCAAAATACAAGCCCCGATCAGCTCGACCGACAGAGAATGCAGCAAAAGATCGAGGATTGGGAGCGCCTGAAGTAACGGCGATCGAAAAAAAAGAGCTGCTTTCGCGATGTCGCTTCACGCCAAAATGGTCAAGCAGACTTCTGCATACTTGCCTGCTCAAGAAAAAGAAGACAGCACAGTAAAACATTATGACAAAAAATGTCAGTGGTTTTATATCATCATTAAGCTAATTCCATGAATAGATAAAGCTTAGCGCTTCTTGAATGTTTCTTCTGATCAACCACTCATTTTTCTCTAAAAAACTTTTACTTATCCGCTTGACTGTCTTAACCCGTGAACTACTTTTGAGTGTTACCATTTTACTCTGACTAACGATGGGTGAATGAGAACAGACAATTTTGACATCATTTCGGAAATTTTGTTCCGTTGTTTTGTGACTATTAAAATCTCCAATAATATGTTCTGAAATTCAAATCATGAATTCAGAATCTTTTGCTCTTCTATAGAGGGGGCATATTGGGTGTTTCTTTTGAGGATGTAACTCAAAGAAACAATTATTTCGGGTGAGTTATGTGAAGATGAAGACTTGTTGTGTCACATCCAGCATGGCTTGGTTGTTTTGTGTTGATACATGTGGTCCATGAATCAACTCCAATTGGAAAGAAAGAGAGCAACAACAATGAAGAATCTAACAAAGAGCATCAAGAATTTCCTCGTTTCAGAAGATGGCCCAACAGCAGTTGAATATGCTGTGATGCTGGCTCTGATCGTGATTGTTTGTTTAACAGCAATTCAGGCTGTTGGAACAAACGCCAATGCGAAGTTCGAAGCTGTTCGTGATGCATTGACCTAATAGAGGTTGATTGAATTACAACGCTATTATGAGTAAATCGCTCAGTCGAACTTTTCGGCTGAGCGTTTTATTGCGTATCAGATTCTCCAGAAATTCGTTTTTTTAAGTACTTCCAGCGAATAGTCAGTCTACACGACTTAGTGTTTTCGTTTTATTTCTCAAGGAGAGAGCATAATGTTTCCTTACTGCATTGATGCCCAGGCGGGAGCGGTTTTGGAGCTGATCATGCTGATCATTCCGGTCATTGTATGGTTTACTTCGTTTCTAACATGTGGCCGTTGTTAGTCATTCTGGAGTCGATGCCAGCAATATGCATGGCAATACACAAGTCTTCCAGTGGGTTATTCGAAATCGGGAAAAATTACAAGATATTCCCTGCTCACCTTTGCTTGTGACCTAAACTGAATAATAAGAGTTCAATTGTTGAATAATTCAGATCAGGTCGTTCCGGTTCTTTCATCCAGAGAATCGAACTGATTTGTTTATATGTGATAAAAAAATTCCCTCATGAAATGCAACAAAACGCATTTCGATAAGATTCAATAAGAAAGGCCATATTGATGGATTGGCAACAGATACTTCTGGAGAATTGGCACGTAAAGTTTGTTTCCATAGTCTTGATTTATGCAGCTTACATTGATGGTAAAGAACTGCGGGTTCCAAACTGGATTACATATCCGATGGTACTTTCCGGTCTGGTCTATATGACGTGGACAGGAGGTTTTGCGGGACTTGGTTGGGGACTGTTGGGAATGGTTGTCGGTCTGGCGACCCTGCTCCCCTTATACAGCGTAGGCGGAATGGGAGCCGGTGATGTCAAATTGATGGCAGGAATCGGTGCCTGGTTGGGTGTGAAGATTACCTTTTATGCTTTCTGCGTCACAACGATTGTGGGTGCAGTCATGGCCATCGCAATGGTCCTGTATCGCAAGAAGTTTTACACGCACTTGGGGCAGGCCATCTTGATTCTGGACGAATGGCGTTCTGTAAAGAATCCAAGGGAACTGTCGCGAATTGCCAAAGAGCGAAAACCCACGATGTACCTCCTCCCTTATGGGATTCCCATCTGCATTGGTTCCATTGCATATTTCTTCTATGCAGGCTTACTGTAAGCAGAAAATGATGAATACACGAAATGTTAAAATAAGTGAAATATGGCAAGTGCGGGTTAAGCGTTGTGGTTGGCAGGATTGTCATTACAACCAGAATTATGATTTCAATCGATAAAATCGTTATAAATTGAAGCAAGTACTCTCGAAGTGCCGATGTTGACAATGATGACAGAATTTCCTTTCTGTAAACCTGTGAATTCAGGCGAATATCAAGTCGACGCTTCGGAAAACAGATCCTGAGATTGTAAAGATCAGACTGTTTACCAGTTCGAGAGCTGCTTGATTTATGTCTCTTTGACGGGTGGCAGTTATGAAAGTAAAGTCGTTGATGATGTTGGTTGTTGCAGTCGGTTGTGGACTGGTTGCAATGCTGGGTGTAAGACAGGTACTCAATAAGGGTGACAAAAAGGAAGTGGTCGAAACGGCAAATGTCCTGGTGACAATTGCTGAGATCGCACCCGGAACACCTTTGAATGAGTCCAATGTAAAATTCAAATCATGGGCGATTGATCAAATACCGGAAGGATCAGTTACAAAACTGGAAGAGTATAAAGAACGCTCCATTAAGACCCGGGCAGTTCCTGGTGAAATCGTGATGAAAGCGAAACTCAGTGAACAGGGAGTACGTGGGGCCTCTGTAGAAATTCCTGATGGAAAACGAGTCTTCACAACTTCGGTAGATATGACCAAAACACACAGTGGTTTAATTCTTCCGGGGGACTTTGTAGATGTGTATGTTACGTTTACAGCTCGGAAGCCACAGGGAGGTATGACGACCATCACAAAAGTGATCCTGGAACGAGTGAAAATTTTTGCGACAGACAGTTTAACTGATGCCGGAGGGTCCGACAGCAATCAGGTGAAATCAAAGAACATTTCATTACTACTCGCTCCACGAGAAGGAGCCATTTTGAAACTTGCGGAGAGTAAAGGTGAAGTACACCTCGCATTGAGAGCAGCTTCTGATCACGCAGATACGGAAGATGTTCAGTTCGACGATGATGAGCTGGCTGAAGTGTTTTCGATCGAAGGTAGTGAGTATCTGAAAGACGGCGAACAGAGTCAAGATAAAGAGTATGAAGAAGGCCCACAGCGATTGGCTGACAATGACAGTGAATCAAAATCAGCCAAACAGTTTTTGGATGAACAACAGCAGCCTCAGCAGATGGCTTCGGTAGAGGCAGAATTAGAACAAGAGAAAAAAATGTGGGAAGTCGAAGTCTTCTCCGGTGGAGAAAAGATAATTCAGGAAGTTGAAATCCTGGAAGAAGAAGTAAAAGATCAAAAAGCGGCACTCAAAGATTTATGGGAAGTGTTTACTACGAAACAAAAAACGAAAATTAACTGATCTGGTCACTGCCCTGCTCTGTCAACGGATTTAAGAGGACAATTGGAGGGCAAAGGGTGTCTTGATCAGAGTTTAGAAGAAGTCTGTTTATTGTATCATCGAAAATTCGGAATTTACCTGAATAAGATGGTGCGACTGTTTAAAAAGTAAGGGGCACGGATGCTGGCCTTCAAAAAACACTTAAGAATAAACCGTTTTCCTTTGTTCGTGGCAATGATGTGTAGTCTCATTACTGCCAAAGGATATTCACAGGCTGAGCAGCCTGTTCCCGCCGGAGCAAGCGAGCCTGTCGTTCAGGTAACAGCTGACAAGATGAAGCTGGAAATTACCGAAAAATTCTCCAAGATTCTTAAGTTTCCCGGCAAGATAAAACGTGTCGATGGCTTCGATCCTACGGTGCTCGGCATCACTGCCCTCACTCCAAATGAGATCAGAGTGCAGGCATTAGTTCCCGGCGTGACGACTCTGGTGATCACCGATGAGAACAAAAAAGTCCACTCTATTGAAACATTTGTAAGTGGCGATGCACGTCATTTACAAGCCTATCTCAAACAGTTATTTCCCAGCTCTTCAGTTGAAGCGATCAAAGTACAGGATTCTGTCGTTTTACGTGGCTGGGTGACACAACCAGAGGCGATTACCGAAATGGTAGAAATCGCTGAACAGTTTTTCCCCAACGGTGTGCTGAATCAAATGAAACTCGCTGGTGTGCAGCAGGTTCTTTTGAAAGTCAAGATTATGGAAGTCCAGCGCTCCAAAATTAGACAGTTGGGTGTGAACTGGCTCTTTTTAAATCAATCAGGTTATGTTTACAGTACCCCCGGCTCATTAGTACCCATTACCGGAATTACGGTGCCCTTTGGTGGCCCCCCTGCTCTGACGGCGTCTCAGAACCTGCTCAGTGGTACTTCTCTGGGATTTGGTTTAGTGGATGGCTCCAGTATTTTTCAGGCATTTATCGATGCATTGAAGCAGGAAGCCTTGCTGAAGATTTTAGCAGAACCAGAACTGGTGACGACCAGCGGAAGGCCTGCCAACTTACTCTCTGGTGGTGAATTTCCAATTCTCGTGCCACAAAGTTTAGGGACTGTTACTATCGAATGGCGTGAGTTCGGTGTCAGAATGGAAGCGGTGCCCATTGTTCTGGGGAATGGTCGACTACGCCTGGAAGTACAGCCGGAAGTCAGTGAACGAGACTTTTCCAATGCAGTTCAGGTTGCCGGGACGACTGTCCCTGGTTTAACTGTTCGCCGTGCTAATACCGCGGTTGAAATGAACTTTGGTGAAACCATGGTGATTGCCGGGTTGATTTCCAGCCGTAAGACGGCAGAGACCTCTAAAACACCTTTTCTGGGAGAACTTCCGTTCATCGGAGCAGCCTTCCGAAGAGTAAGATATACAGAAGGAGAAACTGAACTGGTCATCATGGTGACACCAGAATTAGTTTCGCCGCTGAAATCGGAACAGGTACCCGCAGGTGGTCCCGGATTATTTACCGCGACGCCAACGGATCGAGAGTTGTACTCGGACGGCGTGCTGGAAGTACCCAGTTATGGGAGCGATTGTCCTAATTGCCGCTATTCCATTCCGGGGCCCATCAGTCCGGAATCAATGATACATTCAGAGAATGTCTTGCCTCCCAGTTCTGCTTCACAGATTCCACAAGTGCCAGCAGCTCCAACGGTTCGTACCGAGTTGATTAAAAAGCCCTCGTTATCACCAGAAAATATTAAAGCACTAGAAGCACAGCAAAAAATAAGACAAACTGCACCAAAACGACCCGCCGGTACAAAGGTGCCGGTTTTGACAAGCCCAGCGACAGGTCAATGGAAAGCTAAGCAAAATAAGACACCCACACCACCGAAAAAGAGTGTCGGTGGGTTGGGAACTCCCTCCAAAGGTCGCCCTGGTTTAATCAGTCCGGAAAGTTGATATCATGATTTGATAAATGATCAACGTCGAAAATAGTAAATGAAACTTGTGATTATTTAACCCTAAGAATAAGTGATGATCTAATGAGTGGAGTTGTTCGATTATCAATTATCGATCCTAATGAAGCAACACGCAATGAGCTGAAAAATATGCTGATTGGTGTTGATATGGTCTGGCTGGAAGCGGAATGTAGTCGTTACGAATTCTTCTCTGATGTCGTGTCCCAGACACAACCAGACCTGGCTTTAATCTCTCTGGATGCGGATCCAGAACTGGCGTTAAATTTGATCGCGCAAGTCACCCGGGATTTACCTTCTTGTAGTGTGGTCGTAGTAAGTAGTTCGCAGGAAGGCAGCCTGATACTGAAGGCAATGCGCAATGGAGCCAAAGAATTCTTGGGTTATCCTCTCGTGCTGGAAGATTTCCTGTCAGCCTTAAACCGCATTCAAATTATATCCGGTCAATCAGATGGCGAGCATTCTACGCCGCGGACAAGCCAGGTCATTACGGTAGCTGGAGTCAGTGGAGGTGTGGGTTGCACTTCACTGGCAATCAATTTGGCCTGTTGTCTGGCCCATAACGAGCGGAACAGTGTCGCAGTGATCGATCTGGATTTGGCTTTAGGCGATACTGATGTCTGGTTGGATATTATTCCGGATTATACGATTCAGGATGTCGCAGAGAATATTTCGCGGCTCGATTACTCGCTGCTAAAACGCTCGCTGACCAAGCACAGTTGTGGTGCTTTTCTATTGCCGCGACCAGTGCAGATGGATATGTCGATGCAGATCACTACCGAAGTGCTAAAGCGAATCATCGCGCTGTTAAGGGCAACCTTTTCGCATCTGGTGATTGATGTCAGTAAATCTTATAACAGTCTGGATTTGGCAGCTATGGAACTCTCAGATTCGGTATTACTGGCCGCACAGCTGGATTTACCCTGTCTGAGAAATGTCGTTCGTCTCTCACAGTATTTTGACACGAATGAAAATATTTCGGAAAAAATCAAAGTGGTAATGAATCGACTTGGGTTGGAAGATACGCAGATCAGTATCAGTAAAGCTCTGGAAACGATTGGCCGTGATATTTTCTGCCAAATTCCCAACGACTATGCAACAATGGTCGAGTCCAGAAATAACGGAGTCCCTCTGATCGTGCAGGCACCCAAGGCGAAATTAACCAGAACGATAATGGGGCTTGCTGCCAGTGTAGGAGGTGAAACGCTTACTTCTGAAGAAGAGACCGCATCGAAAAAGAAAAAGAGCTTGTTTGGTTTTCTGAATCAGTCGAAATAGCTATCGATTTTCTACACACAGGCAGACACGTCCTATTCAGGCATCAAGGTCTAGATGAGTGCCTAATTTACCGGTGGTATCCGGAGCGCGTGCAGAAGGGTCTTCTTCTCTCGTTTGATCGCTGGATTCTGTCCCCTGCTCCTCTGCTTCATCATGACCAAATGGCATGCGCCCGTCTGCATCACGATCACCAGATTTGTCTGTATCTCCGACATCTTGTAGTTGATGTTCGGTCATCGTTTTTTTGTCGATGGACATGTTTTGTTGAGCCGCTTCCGCTTTCTGCTTATCGGCGCTGGCATCGCTTCGCTGAGCGCCAGCAAAAGAACTGCTCAAGTTGACTGCACCAGGATTGATCGAACTCATAATTCTGATCCTTCAATTAAGATAGAGAAGCTATCAAGATCAGGTTGGACATCTGAAGAGGCAGGGGCAAATTTGATTTGAAGGTGTAATTTTCGACGATGTTGAAAATATGTCAAGAGCGATCTGATCACAAAAGGGTTCGTAGAGACTCAGGTCATGGAGTTTATTGTTTAGATTTCCACGAATTGAATAAAAAGTGAGCCTGTCCCTGATGGTGAGGTTCGTGCCAGCATAGAATTTGTAACGCCATCCGATTGGTCCAGCCTCTTTCTGTAAGTCCATCTGGAATCAGGTCAAGATCCTCTTCAGTGATCTGGGAAATCGCGTCCAGCAGGTTCACCCGAGATTGGGCCAGGACTGATTGCATGACTTCTACTGTGGGAAGATTGTTGTCAGCAACACTTCCTTTTTGATACTGAGGGAACCAGTCTGTTAACTCGGACGATTTCGTGCGCAGTCGTTCTGTCGCGAACGCTTCTTCTGTGATGGCGATATGCATGATTTGCCAGCCTATGTGCGCTCTTTGAGGACCAGGTTGATATGTCAGCGCGGCGATTGGGTCTTTTGTTTGAGCAACTTCCTCAAGCAGTTTCAACGTCATGCTTCGGTTAAATTTCAGTACTTGAACGATTGTGGTAGTGTATAAACTCATTATTCTCGGTTCTTTTGAATTCAGATGATGTTGGGAACAGTTGCAAAATTCTTTGTGTGATTATATATCTCACGGTCTACTTCCTGAAAGTGCTTAGCTATAATATCGAGCAGTTGACCGGAAAATCTGGTTCTATTTATTTTGAGATCTTCTTCGACATTTAATAATTCGTTTATTTATCTGTCGCTAATAATGTAAAAGGAACTGCCTGACATGGGAGTCTCGGCAGAAAAGTATCAAGAAAGTCTGGATTTTCTGTTCGGTCGTCTCAATTACGAACGAATGGGGAGTAGTAAGTATTCCACCAAGGACTTTAAGCTGGGCCGCATGCGCGAGCTTCTCAAGCTGCTCGGCAATCCACAGGCCAGCCTGGCTACCATTCATATCGCCGGCACAAAAGGAAAAGGTTCGACTTCAGCGATGATCGCTGAGATGCTGACAGCTGCCGGCTATCGAACCGGTTTGTTTACATCACCTCATGTAACAAATTATAGAGAACGAATTCTCATTGACGGATGTCAGATTGAACCTGAGCAACTGGTTGAACTGGTGACGGAAATCGCGCAAGCTGTCGAGCTGATGGATCATGGTCCTGGAAAAATGAGCCCTACATTTTTTGAATTGACAACCGCATTGGCCTGGATGTACTTCAGGCAGCAACAGGTTGATTATGCGGTAATGGAAGTGGGATTGGGAGGCAGATTAGATTCGACCAATATCTGTGAACCTCTGGCGACTGTGATTACAAATATCAGTTACGACCATACCGCACTTCTGGGAAATACGATCGAGCAAATTACCGGTGAAAAAGCGGGAATTATCAAAACCGGCGTTCCTGTCATTAGTGCAGTCACACAACCAGAAGCGATTGCGGTTCTGGAGGCAATCTCTGATGAGAAGCAAGCTCCTCTGTACCTGATGGATCGGGAATTCTTCTGGGAACCAGTCAATGGAAATGGAAAAAATGACCCACTATCAAAGGATAGCTTGGAGCAAGATGGCATTCCGCTGCAGAAAATTCACGTTAAGACTCCCTGGTCATTGATTAATGACATGCCGGTTAATTTGCTCGGTACACATCAGGCGATCAATGCCGCGTTGGCCCTTACGTTAGTGGACTATATCAGGCACCAGGAGGTGTGCATTGAGAATGACCAAATGCGAACAGGTATGCGTCGTTTAAAATGGCCTGCGCGAATTGAAGTTGTGCGGAAAAATCCCATGGTGATCATTGATACGGCACACAATGGCGCATCGATCAACGCATTAGTCAACACGCTTCAAGAGAGTTTATCGCAGCCGAATCGTATGTTGATCTTTGCGGCTACACGGGATAAAGATGTCAGAGAAATGCTGGAGATTTTATTACCACATTTTTCGAAAGTGATTCTTACTCAATATTTATCAAATCCACGGCGTGTTTCAGTAGATGAATTGTTTGAATTGACCCGGTCAATTCAACAGGAAACCGGAAATGTTTCCGATGTCATTGTCGCTGCCAGTCCAGCTGATGCCTGGTTACGGGCAAAAGAGAGCGCGACATCAGAATTGTTGATCTGTGTGACAGGGTCTTTTTTCATTGCTGCAGAAATGCGAGAGCTGTTATTAGGGTCAACTGATGGCGTGCTGTTGACTGAATCCTGCTAGACAGATCTCTTGAGAAACTGCCGGTCATTCGGAGCGTGTTCGCTAACTGTTTCTGATTTTCCGGTACATCAAAGATGTGGGGCTCATCTTAAGCATGCTCTGTCTTTATGCTTTGAAACCTTAGTTCTAAACGCAGATACAGAAAAACGAATGCATCAGTAAAAGGTCTGTTTTGATCATATTAGCAAAAAAATAAGGGGAGAAGTCGTACGCCCTGCTCTCCCCCCTCATTCTGAAATAGAGCTTGTGTCCAGGTTTACTGCAGCGACTACAAGACCATTTGAAACGACGATCATAGAATGAAAATCGCTATGGCTAAATGGGATGCACTCGTGTTATCAAATTATTGTGGCAGCAAACTGATTGGGTTTCTTTTTTTTCCTTTTTTCTTTTTTTTCTTGGGACCCAGCATTTCTGATCCCGGATCCATAAATGCAGCAGCCCCGATGGCGTCAAACGACTCTGCACCCAAACCATCTGCTGTTGGTGCAGATTCTCTTGCTTCCGTTGCATCAACGACCCATTTCAGGCTATTGCGCTCACGTTTCAGTCTTTTTTTGGCTAGCTCGTATTTATCTGTTTCTGATAATTTTGTGTTTGGATGTAACGACCTTTTCAGATTACCAAAATTATCGACAACAATTGCTTCAGGTAAAATCATCGACGGCCCTTTCCGTCTTGCTGCAGGCAGCTTCAGATCAGGGTGGTGATCCGGGTTAAATTTTGGTGCCGCGATTGCGTCGACCAGGAAATTTTGAGTGTCAAAGTTTACTTTCGCATCTTTTGAGTATTCTTCTTTTGCGACGTCATAGAGTTCCGCGGTTCTCTCTCCACCGATTTCTTCCCCGACCCGCGTTTTTAGTTGAGAGCTATGGATTGTCGTCCCCGTCTCGGGATACCACTGGAAGACTTCAAAAGTTGCTGTGGTTCCGTTAATTCCTCGCGGGGGTTGTACATCGCTGAGGAAATAGTGGACATCTTGCTCGACGGTGACTGCTGCCGTTTCTTTACTCCAGGGAGTATTGCGTATTTCACCTTCTGCAACTGAAGGCAGAAGAACCTCTTCGATTGGACGTTGATAGTTTGGGTTCCGGACAACGAGTCGAACACGATATTTATAACTCGCTCCAGGTTGCAGATCAAAATCAAAGTAGCGGAACAACAGCAGGCGGCCGGCAGCTGTGGCGTTCGCCTTTAGTTTCTGGATAAACTTCTGATTATCTAGTGGTTCACCGGCGGTCTGATGATTCATTGCTTCGGCCATACCTTGGAAAACTGACTCTGATTCTCCTGCTTGTCCGCTGAACATGACCTGGCTACGAATCTGTCGCATACCAAGTTGTAATCCAGAAAATCCTTTTTGTTTCTCTTTAAAAACTTTTTCGTTGGCGTGTGTCTTTTTATACTGATTCAAAAATCGTTCATTCAATTCCAGCTCTTGCTCTATTTCTTCCTGGCTGAGTGTAAAGTTTTCCACACGGGGATGGGTGGCAATTTTGTACCAGAAACCAGCAATACGACTGGGAAGTGGCATTGTAAAGACACGGTCTGTAATGGACGTATTGACAACCGGTGGGTCAAAGTCAGCACTCTCTTTTAAAATATCGATGGAAGTTTGAATGTCTACCTTTTTCCACGCTCCCGACCAGGGCGCATTTTCGTCTTTTGATCGTATTTTGCGTTCGAGTTCAAAATCCAGAAAATCAAGAAGCTTTCCAGATTGCAGATTCTGCATTGAAAAGCCATCGCCTAATGCTCGTTGCAATTTGTCTTGTTGTGTTGCTAGGTCAAAGACGCCTCGGACGGCGACAAATCTCAAGCCACGACCTTCACGAGCAGGTCCAGCCATGCCTCCTCCCTCCATCATGCCGTCAATTCCGCCAGGAACCGCTGCATCGGGGTTGGCGAGACCAAGCTCGAATTCTCCAGCGGCAGGAACGGCAGCCATCGCGTCTACTTCCCCACCGATTCCACCAAAAGTTAAACCTCCAGAGCCACCTGCCGCACCGGCTCTTCTTCTTTCGAATCCACTTTCTTCATCATCATCATCATCGGGTTTCTCTTTACCAGCCTCGTCCAGGTCTGCATCTTCGCTGCCCTCTTTCTCTCCTGCGTCAGCTGGTCGCTTCATCATGATGAAACGTCCGGGGGTAGCAATGAGGTCTTCAACAGTAAGCCAGGCCACTTCTCTGGCCTTTTCTTTTTCTTTATAAAGTGGTTCGGAGAGAGGGATGTTAAATTGATATTTGGTTACACTGAGCCCTTTATCAATCAATTCTGCGACTTTTTGTGGCAAGTCGTCTTCTTTCAGAAATTCTTTACGTTTTTCTTCCGGCCATTGGCTGGTTTTGACCTGAGATTCTGCGGTCGCTACTTTTTGAGAGAGTTCCGTTGGTGTGCGTTTTTCTGTTGACCACTTCGAAGTCAAGATGGCAAAGCATACAAACAATGCGATAAAACACAGAACAATTTTTTCTGCATGATTTACAGCAAATTCTTTGTAGTTCATTCCTTTGAGGTTGGACATCAAATTCTTCACGGGACCTTCTCCGTATAATTGAGATTTTACTAACGTTGATCAAATTCAGTTTTAAGTAAGATTACGTTATTTGTTTATGGTTTCCTCTGACTTTGATTCAGTCTTAGGAGGTTGTTTTGGGTCTGGTTTGGTCTCTGCTGGTTGTTTGGGGTCAGTCGATTCTGTTGGCTGCTGAAGGTTGTCTCCAGCCGGAGCTGGCTGTTTTTCCGGAAGCGAATTCGGAGCAGCTGCAGCTGGATTTGTATTAGCAGAACTCTCACCCGTTTCTGGTGTTGATGCCGCTTCAGTCGGTTGTGTCGTACCATCGGCAGCTGGTTGTTGTGAATTGTTTTCATCACCCTCAGTTTCAGCCACAGCTTCTCCTTCAGGAGGTTCATAAGGCTTATAGAGAGTCATTACTCCAGCAATGGTAACCAGAGCCAGCTTGGGATCACTTAAAGCGGCGTCGAGCAACCCCTTGTTTTCCAAACCTTCAGATTGACTATCACTGGAAAACCCCTCTGATACCGAATCGATACCTCCGAATCTCCCAGAACGACCGGATCCTGCACCGCCAACCAGACCATCAACACTGAAATCGGACTCCCCTCCTCCTCTTCTACCTCCAAGACCACCGATGTTCGCAATCGAGCCGAGATTGTCATCGAACAGATCTGCTCTCTGAACACGCACGATTTCAGCAGGCCAAGGCATGTTAGTCAATTCGGTAAGCAGGTTGGGTAGTTTTCCAGATTGAATGACAGCTTTGATATAAAACGCACGGGTTTTGTATGGCAGTTCTTCTGCTTCCTGGTAATAGCGTTTGCGTTTTGCCGATGCTCCTCTCCCAGAACCGCCACCGAAGCCTCCGGGAATAATTGCGCCATCTGCCTCAGCCGATTCACCAGAACCATCGTCTTCTGATTCAGAGGTATCCGCATCGTTTCCAAAGATTTCCGTTAAATCCATCTCGATGTCGATATTCTGCATGCCATCTTTTCCGTCGTCAGCTGCACGACGTCCACCACCACCTCCGCCACCGAAGCCGCCAACTCCTCCCATATCATCCATTGCGGAGTCTCCATCACCACCACCACCAGAATCTCCGCTCTCTTCGCCAAAAGTTCCACCACGCAGTTCAAGTACAGAAATCTGACGAACAGCAGACTCTCCGATATTGGTAGCCCCTTTATTGACCTCACTAATGGCCTGCAGAATCGAACTGACAAGCCAGACATCTTCCTGGGCATCCCACATTTCTTTTGAAGTTGGATTCTGAGTTTTCCATTTGTCGAGAGGGACATGGGGAATCACATTCGGATTGATGTCAACAGTACCTGTACCGTCTCGTAAACTAAAAGGTTTTGCCAGTTTGTGTGCGCGAAGAATTTCAAACCGGTAAGCCGTTCGATACTGGGTCTTGGGAACACGGGAAATCTCGCCACGATAGGGTGTGTTTTTCATCAGGGGGGCAATATTAGCGGGCCATATAAATAAGCTCTTTTGATTCTCCCAAAGTTTCTTATGGGACTGCCCGATATATTGGTCTTTCTCTTTATTGATCTGTTGCAGTGCGGTAGACCAGGTTTGATTCGGAGGATTGGGAGGGACTTGCGCATCTGTAAACGCTTTATCGATCGCGGATTTGCGCTCATCGATTTCTTTAGAGAGGCTACCTGTTGCCATGCTCCAGCCAACTACGGGTAGCAGCAAAGCAATAAACAGAATAATCCAGAATTTATGAACAATAATCGGTTTTAATTTGTCCATGTGCTTGTCCCTTGCTCTCCGTAGAGATTTACTATCTTTACTAAAGTTGATTTAAGTTATCTAAAAAGAGTCACTTTTGATATATCAATACAGTTCATTAACCGGCTTCAGCCGTTGCCTCTTCGCCTTCAGCTGAAGGTGAGTCGGGCGGATTTTCCTGTCGTTCAAGTACGGGAGTCGGCTTCCAGACAAATTCCAGAGTGAACGTGGTTCGATGAATCTTCATTAGTTTCGGTTCTTTTTCAACACGATTGGAACGGGGGCGAACTCCCCTCCCTCCTAATCCACCGGGGACTGCTGCCGCTTCTGAGGAAAAACCTCCAGATCTTCCTCCTCGTCCAAGACCGCCAAAGCCACCCGAGCTCAGACGACCTTCGCCCATTCCCCTCTTTATTCCACTTGGAGGACCGTTTGGAAAGAACTCAAAAGGAAGTCGCTGATCTTTCAGAATAACAGCGTGCGTAATGCCCATTTTACGTACATCAACCGGCGCTGACTCCGGATTTTTAACAGTCCAGGACTGTAAGTTTTTCAGGAGCGTTTCATTGACATACAAAATGCCAACATCAGTTGTGGGCTTCGATTCATCATGGTGATAATGTAAACCGTTCAGGGTAAAGACAAATCCCGCGCCTTCCGGTGGTTTTTCCTGATCTTCCTTCAGCATATAGGATGTCTTTGACCGTTCAGGGATTTTTTCAAACCATTCATTCAAATCACCGTAGTGTTTCACTGTAATACCAGGAAGTTTAATCTGATTTCTTTTCTCGATTTGCTCATTGTCGATTTGGTCTCCAATATCTCTTGGCAGGCATTCATTAATCGTTTTGAATACTTCCAGCCAATCGTCTCGTGTGTCCAGATTCCAGACGAGTTTATTTCCATTCTCAACCTTAGAAGTAAATTCACTCGCTGCAGCATCGTAGCTGGACTGATATCCGGAAACCTGAGTGGTTAAATTTTTTACTTTGCCTTCGACGCTTCCAAAGCGGTCCTTGCTAACCGAGTTCGCAACATTACTATAGCCCACTGCTGAGATGCAAAGACCCACCAGCAATGCCGCCGCCGAGACAACCGCCCAGGGTTTTTTACGTCGAATCTTACGGGCAGTCGCAATTTCGGGGGGCAGCAGCGTAGTTCGAATCGTTGTCTGCTGCAAAGCCTGTAATGCGATACCATACGGGACCGTAAATGTCAGAATGTTGTCCTGGAAGAGAGGTTCGTTAAGAACAGCATCACCAACCAACGACTGAAAATCATCGAGTCGCTCAACTTCATACTGCAGGTTCTGTTGTAAGAATTTTTGCAGGCCGGCCAATTTGAATCCATTGCCTGTTCCATAAACCTTCGATATTTTTGCATCACGGTTTACGCTGGAAAAGTAACCAATCGACCGCTGGATTTCAGAAACATATTCATTAAATACGGGGCGCAAAGCCTGGAAAACGGCACGTGGGTCTTCCGAACGAGTGGCATTGCATTTGAGATGCTCCGCTTTGGCAAACGTAAGTTTCATCTCTTTGGTTAATGCACGTGTAAAGTGATTACCACCAATGGGAACATTACGAATCCAGATTTTGTTGCCGTTCGTCACCATCAGTGTGGTGCTGTCTGCACCCATATCGACGACAATTGCGGACTCTTCAGGATTTCCCTCGTATTCCTGACCGGGACGAATTCCCAATGAGTCATAACAGAGTGTATTGTAAAGACCCAACGGAGCGATCTGAATTAATTCAACTTCAATTTTTCGTGAGAGAAATGGTTGCAGTGCATGCAAAACCTGGTCTCGCTTCATCGCGAAAATACCAACTTCCGCGTCCAGCATGTAACCACTTTCTTCCACGCCTCCTCCCAAAGGCTGAAAGTCCCAGATTACATCTTCCAAAGCAAAGGGGATTTGTTGTTTGGCTTCATACTTGACGATTTCGGGAACACGACTGGATTGAACAGGTGGTAGCTGGATAAAGCGGGCCAGCGATGTCTGTCCGGGGACGCTGATTGCAATCAGGTCGCCACTCGTTTCATTTCGCGAAAGAAAGGTTTCCAGAGACTGGTTGATTAATTCATCTGGCACAGCATCGGGCTGGCTCAAAATTTTGGGATGTGGAATATAATCAAAGGCAACTGCAATAACCTGATCGGCGGCTTCGGCATAGCGAAGTCGAATTGCCTTTAAACCGGCTTGCCCAATTTCAATGCCCCAAACAGCTTGATTTTCTGCCATGTGTCTGGTTACTCCTGCATTCTGGATAAACCTGACTTTGAAAAAGCAGATCAATCCGGAAAGGTTTCGAAATAATTGTAGAAGCGCTATTTTCCTGCTGAAAGGAACCTTTTCAGGCCAGCAAGATTGTTATTAATTTACGCAGTTAAAGTACAAGATGTGTCAGGAACCATCGGTAGAACAAATTATTCCCTAACATAAAGCTATCACAGGGTTTCTTATAAAGTCAATGAAATAACAGATGTTTGAAAACGACTTCCTGAAAATTAAATAAATCAACCCGACTATTATCAAATGATAGCTGAAATTTGAGTTGATTTCATCGAATTTATTGATAATTTTTGGTTCTCTTAATTGATTCGACGAGTCGTGAAACAGGATAGTTCCCCATGATTCTGTATTCATTACGATTTTCTCGGAATTTTGATGGAGGGAGAATGAAGGTTTTTTAAACACAAAAGTGTACATAAGGCCATTTTCTCTTGTTTTGTTTCACCATCTTTAAGTAGAAGATAGTCAGGCATTTGCGAATTATGGAAGCTCTCAGATACGGGACTATAGATACTCAACGAGAGTTTGCTTATGCTTAGCACTGTCAGAGAGGCGAACAGATGTTGTTACACACTCAATATTAGCATGTTGTTACGTTTATAAAGCATTGTAAGACAATGACATACAATGATATTGTAATATTGATTCCCTGCCACAGTCTTGAAGATTTTCCTACGGAACTGGAAGAAAAAGACGCCGAGAGCCTTTTAAATGCTTTTGCCGTCGCCTGGCATCCTGAGTTATTGGCATCTTCGAGGGTCATTCCCAGCTGGCATCGTTCCGATGAACCACCTCAGTTTCTGGCAGATCGTTTGCTGCTGATTCCCAAGACCTCCGAAGACTGGCTGCCTTACGGCTGGATCGAAGAAGCAGAGTCGAATGGCGCGACTGTTGTCAGTGGGAAAATTCAACGCGATGAAATGGCAGAAGCTGCGCTGAAGCCTTTACATCATGAAGAGGCAACGAATGCGGAGCTGGAGTTGTCAGCAGATCTGGTTGCTGATTTTTATGCACTGGGGCTCTGTTATATTCAGTTGGAATTATTAACGCGGTGCATGCATCACTTCAGTAGCCTGGATGAAGCAACCATCCAGCGCGAAGCGATCGCTGCAGCCGATGCTGCTTTAGCAAACGATATCGAAGCAGCCCGCGCACATTTAAAAGGATGTTTTGAGGTTCTGCTCGAAAATCGTGAACGATTTTATCCGATTGACTGTTATTTGATTGACATGTGCCTGTTAACGCCGGAATGGGTGAATGATTCAATGAAACAGGCGATCGCAGACGAGAGGCCCGTTAACATTCTGGTGACCGCCGATGATCTGGATGACATCGCCACAAAAAATCCGGATCTGATCGAACTCCTGAAAATGAGTTGTGATAATCAGGAAACAGAAATCATCGGCGGCGAACAGGATCAGATTGCAATTCCTGTCGTACCAGTGGAGTCTCTTATCTGGCAGCTCGAGTCCGGGATGCAACAGATTCAGGATCTGACCGGTCGTGCCCCTACCACCTGGGCCAGACGACGTTTTGGCCTGGCTTCGATCCTGCCGATGGTACTGCATCGATTTGGATTTCATTCCGCATTGCATCTGGTTCTCGATGATGGGGTTTATCCCGATTATGAGCAAAGTAAAATTCACTGGGAAGGAGCTGATGGAACGATTCTGGATGCCTTTTCCCGTATTCCGATGTCCGCGGAAGGATCCTCAGGTTATCTTCGCTTTCCCCAGCGAATGGCCGAATCGATGGAAGAAGATCAGGTGGGAGCCTTGATGTTTGCCCATTGGCCTGATGTGAAATCTCCATTTTTTGAAGACTTTAAACGCATTCATCGATATGCACCGGTGCTGGGCAGTTTTGTATTATTGAATGATTTTTTTCAAAACACGGAATCCTCGGGCAGGCACTCTTCTTATGATGCACGCGAATACCTTTCGCCCTTTTTGAGTCAGCTGGTGGCGATGCGAAAGCCTGACCCTCTCAGCCGATTCATCGATCATTTTCAAAGACACGATGAGTTTACCGCCGGGCGTTGGTTTGACTCTGTTTCTCATGCACTGTTGGGACAGACAATAGAAGATGCCGCGCTCTTAAAAGTCGAAAAGGATGTGGAACGCGGGCACTCCGATGCCAGTGAAGAATCGATTCAAAACGCAATCAGTTCTTTGCAGGGATTCCGTGAAACAGGTGTGTCAAAACTGGCGCAAATCATTCTTCAAGGTGCCGGTCAACAAAGTGGCGTGTTGTTGTTAAACTCACTGTCATTTACCAGAAGAGTGGTTGTTGATCTCCCCGAATTTGAACATGAACCCCAAGCACATGCTGCTGTGATTACCACACAATTTGATGAACGGCAGAAAAAAGCTGTTGTCGAAATTCCTGGTGCCGGTTTTGTCTGGTTGCAACCCGGAAAGTCGCCTGCAGCACCTGTGAAAAATAATGTACCGATTGCCGAGCCTCTCTTACTCAGAAATGAATTCTTTGAAGTTCATATCCATGAAGAGACCGGCGGGATTGCACAAATCAAGGAATACGGCCGGAAACCCAATCGGTTAAGTCAGCAACTCGCGTTTCGGTTTCCGTATCAGCGTAATATTACAACCCCGGGCGCTTTAGGTGATGTAGAGACAAAAACTCCATATTCGGCAGTACGCGATGTGAAAGTGGAACTGGTGTGCGACGGACCTGGTATGGGAGAAATCATTTCGACCGGCGAAATTTATGACCAGGTGAGTGAAAGCACTCTGGCGACATTTCGACAGACGTTCCAGCTTTGGCGCGGAAGGCCAGTTCTGGATGTAAAAATTGAACTCGAAGTGCAAACCATGCCTGATGGTAACCCCTGGGATCACTATTTTGCAGCCCGTTTCGCCTGGGGCGACAGTACCGCTTCGCTGACACGATCCTTGTTAGAAAGTGCGCATGCGTTTCAGGGGGAACGATTTGAAAGTCCCCATTATTTTGAAATCGCTGAGGGAGACCAGCGCGTTACGATTCTGAATCATGGATTGCCTTTTCATCGTAAAACGGGACCTCGCATGCTCGATAGTATGTTGATTGTGGAAGGAGAATCCAAACGCGAATTTAAATTTTCCATTGCCGTGAATCAGAATTTTCCGATGCAAATGGCTAAGAACGTTATGGTGTCGCCAGGTCAGTTTCAAAGCCCCGCAGGGCCTCCCCGGATGGGAGAAGCGGGCTGGTTGTTTCATCTCGATGCCTCGAATGTCCAACTCACGCGAGTGAGAAACCTGATGCATCCGGAGCAGGAGGAATCATCGCAAGATGAGAGTGGTGCAAACTCCGGGTTTGCTGTGCGTTTACTGGAGACGGAAGGCGTGCATCGTTCAGTCAAATTGCGTTGTTGGAAATCACCGGTGAGTGCCAGACAACGCGACTTTCATGGGAAAACAGTAGTAGAACTCCCCATTGAAGAGGATGCAGTACTGATTGAGATGTCCCCCTACGAAATTGCAGAGGTTGAGATCCAGTTCGAGGAGCAATCATAAGCGATGATCGTCACGATTGATGGACCCGCGGGATCTGGAAAAAGCACAGCGGCACGCGGTTTGTCTGAAAGATTGAAATTTGAATTTCTTGACACGGGCGCCATGTATCGATGTGTCGCCCGGGCTGTGATTCAACAAAATATTGATTTGACCGACGAGCAGGCGGTAGTGAAAATCAGCCAGCAAATTACAATTGCATTTTCTGATGCGAAAGTTCTGCTTAATGGAGAAGATGTCTCTCTGTCGATAAGAACACCTGAAGTGACCGAAGCGGCTTCTCTCGTTGCGCAATATCCTGCCGTCAGGCAGGAACTGGTACACTTACAGCGTCAGGCGGCAAAAGACATTGATATTGTCAGCGAAGGCCGCGATCAGGGGACCGTTGTTTTTCCTGACGCCTTCTGTAAGTTTTTTTTGGTGGCAGTCCCTCAGGAAAGAGCTCGACGGAGATTCGAAGAACTTCAAGCACAGGGAAAGACAACTACCCTTTCGGAGATCTTGCAACAGATTGAGGAACGAGACCAACGTGATGAACAACGCACCGTGGCCCCTCTGAAACCGGCCGACGATGCGATTGAAATCAATACTTCCGATCTGACAATTGATGAAGTGCTCAATCAATTGGAACAGATTGTTCGCTCACGAATCAATTCGACGACTCACGAACAGGATTCGGAGGGGAACCTGTGATCAGAACTGTAAAGTCAGCGTCACAGTCGTGCGGCTGTCTAACAGGTCCTTACGGTTGGAGATCGGGAATTCCCAGACTCCTGCAACTGACAGGCAGTCGTTGAGCCGGTAGTTGGCACCAAAGGCTGTGGTAACTACATTGTTTCCTGCTACGCTGGATGAACCCAGGTTGATCCAGTCTCCCCCTTCAATGCTCAATGGCAGGGCCTGACCACTTTTGGTGTAGACAATACCATTCAATTCTGCAATTGCTGAGAGTTTCTCCGTGACGGGATGATCATAGTGCACACTGTAGTAAAACGATGTTGATTCTTCTGCGGTGTTGCCGGGAAAATGAAAGCCGGAAGAAGCAATCAGATGTCCGCAGCCGATTTGCTTACCGACAGAAATATAGGGTGTCCAGACGCCATCGCCGTTTCCTTGAAAAACACGTGTGCTACCATTAGTGGTTTCGTAGACGAGTCCGCCTGAGAGCAGGAATTGATTTTCAACATCCCGGATGAATACGTATTTCAATCCCAGTCCAAGGTCTGCCCAGCCTCGTGAGTTACCGACACCCCGAGTCTGCAATGTGTTATATCCATCTTTGATAGCAAGAAAGGAGAGACGTTCGTTGAGCGCAACACCAATTTGGAGAGCATAGACTTGCAGATCCCCTGCACCGAGAACCGGAGTTTGCGAATCAATCATTTGATTGATAAAAACACCACGCACATAGGTCAGAGATCTGGGGTCAATTGCCCAGACCGGATTACTGACAGGCATCACAAAGTCATCAAAGCAACGATCGCTGGGGAATTTACTCAGTAAAGGAATTCGATCGCAGAGTGTGCAAGCATTGCAACTGCAAGACTCACAGTTGCAGGCAAAAGATTGTGTACCGCAGGCAGAAGAACAACTATTCTGTCCGGGCATGCAGACTGCGGGTGGACTGCTCGGAGCGCCAATCAATTCCTGCTTGGGATCTGAGGGAACAGTAGCCTCAGAACTCCCTTTTATGAGTGAGGGGGCCGGGGCTGCGTCTAATTCCAAAACACCTTGAGAAAAGACATTCTCGATGGTCTTTGGATCAGCTGGTCCTTCGGCAAAAACTACCGAACCGAATGTGTTGCAAGAAATTGCGGTGAGTATTATCAGCGCGAACCTCATGTTTCCCCTCCTGGAAATGAGCTGACATAGTTAATTAGATGACTTTTTGAAATAAGACCTCTTTGTCTTGTTTATCTTATGTCTTTTATCTATATCGACAAATTTATTAATGGAGTATAGGAGAATAAGCAAAGTTTATCTATTTTTCATAATTGAAGAGTTCTAATGAAGGTAAGGGATAGGCATAAAAAAATGCACGCCGATTTGACGTGCATTGTATTCAAGTGAAATGAAAACAGCGATTGATTAGTGCATCAGTTGTTTCTCAAAATCGATGTCGTATTTTTTCATTTTTTTGTAGAGTGTGGTGCGGTTAATACCCAGTGCTTTGGCGGTATTTTGTCGATTCCAGCCATTCGATTCCAGTGCTTCAATGATGATTTGACGTTCAGGATTAGCCAAAGCATTTTTCAATGATCCATTTCCCAAACGGCTGTCTATCGACAGAGAGAAAGATTGTTCCTGACGAATTTGTTCAGGAAGATCTGAAACACGGATATAATCTCCTTTGGTCAGAACCACAGAGCGTTCAATCACATTGATTAATTCACGCACATTTCCAGGCCATTGATATTTCAGCATCGCTTGTGTTGCAGACGCATCGAAGCCTTTGATTGATTTCCCAATCTGTTCGTTGTAAACGTTGAGATAGTGCTCGATGAGTAATGGAATGTCACTCAGGCGTTCTCTGAGTGCCGGCTGGGTTAATGTGATGACATTGATACGGTAATAGAGATCCTGTCTGAATTCTCCACTAGCCACCATTTCTTCCAGGTTCTGGTTGGTGGCTAAAATGAGTCTAATATCAACGGAATGGGTTTTGTTGTCTCCTACTGCTTCGAATTCACGATCCTGTAATACACGTAACAGTTTTACCTGTAAGCTGGGAGAAGAGGTGGCGATTTCGTCCAGAAACAGAGTACCACCGTCTGCCTGTAGAAACTTACCGATTTTATCGTGAGTCGCTCCTGTAAAGGAACCTGCCTTATGTCCAAATAATTCACTTTCCAGCAAACTGTCAGGAAGCGCACCGCAGGCTACTTCAACAAATGGCTTATTGCAGCGATCACTCAGTTGATGAATCGCACGGGCGGTCATCGTCTTGCCGGTACCGTTTTCCCCCAGAACCAAAACGGTGGTGCGTGTTTCGGCGACACTTTCGATCAAATCGAACATCTTTTGCATTTTATAGTCCTGGCCAACAATATTTGCCAGTCCATGTCGTTGATCAAGTTGTGCTTTGAGAGTCTTGTTTTCTTCGACGACTTGTCGCTGCTCCAGACAACGTTCGATTGTCAGACTGAGCTCTTCATCAATCACTGGTTTGGTTAGATATTCAAAGGCACCTAGTCGAATCGCTTCGATGGCACTTTCTATCGTTCCGTATCCGGTCAACATGATGACGGCTGTGTCCGGGGCGTTTTCTCGCGTCCATTCCAGTAAGTGGAAACCATCCTGGTCGGGCAAATTGACATCACAGACTACAACCTGAAACGGAAATTCCTTCAATCTTTGAATGGCATCCAGACAAGTGAGTGATGTTTCTGTGCGATGGCCGAGACTTCTTAAGTAGTCAGCCATTGCTTCCAGAATAAATTGATCATCGTCAACAATCAGTAATGAACCCGGATTTGTCTTCATTGATTTTGTCTCGCCCAAAGTGTGCATGTTACGCTGTAATCGTCATACAGCTGAGTCTGTATAATATATACGGTGAATCTGTCGCTTCGATTTACAATCCGAAATTGAAAATCTGTTTCTTGCTTAACTAAAAATCAGCCATTTCTTTGACAGAAAATATGTGGATGAACTGGTTCCTCGATACATAAGAGGCAATCATCCAAACGTTATTACCAGATCAGGTCCTTACTGGACTGGCAATTTTTTCGACTGGCAGTGGAACTGGCAGGCAAACATTAATGAAGGGATATTCAAAACATAGGACACAAGTTTCAAACAGGCAACATGCGACCGACATGCTCTGTTGTTTTTGAGGATCAGTTGTTGATTGAATACCGGAGAGGACTCAAAAAACGTGTTGAAATGGTCAGATCAACCACGGCTGTATGTCGTTAAATGAGTAGTGATATCAATTGTATGAATTATGATGACATGAGAACGGGAGTTCTCAGCACTGGCAAATTCCTATCATTCCTGTAACTGGTAAATCGCGTATGTTTAGTACTCTCGACAGCAAATCTCCTGGATTGCCAAGATTCGCGGGCTTTGACTCAATCTTCAATTCAGAAACTGGTATCAGATCAGTCTCAGAGAGGGCATGAAAGCATGGTTGACGGTTTAATTCAGTTCTCAAGAATGACAATCTGGCGGTCGAATCCGCTTTTTGACTGATTTCTGGTAATAATAGAGAAGAATTACCCGATGATAGCGAATGATAACTGTAAACAGAGCCTTGAGATGGTGCCCTTGTACTGCTACTATTGGAGCCTTGGCGGAGAAGTTTTTATACAATCTCGCGGCAGTGCCGAGGGCTTTGCGCCCTCCATGGGGATCAAGTAACTCAACTAGACACAATGATTGAATTCAGTCAGCTCAAAAATTCAGTCAGCTCAAATTTGAATCTGTTGTCGGAAATAAACAGGTTCCCAAATAGGATCTCAGTAGATCTGCCAAATGTCGGGTGTTTTGTTAATTGAACCAGCCTCTCATGATGAGGCTCCGAAAACGGTAAAAACCTCAGGTTTGTCGATATGCATTTAGGGGTCCCGGTAACAGAAAATGGGAGTTGACAGTTGTTAAGAGCAGTTATTAGTGATATCCACGGAAATCTCGAAGCTTTGGAAGCGGTACTGGCTGATATTGATCAACGTGGAATCAGTGAGATTTATTGCCTGGGTGATATTATCGGCTATGGTCCCAACCCGAGAGAATGTATTGATCTCGTAAGAAAGCGCTGCGCAAAGTCGCTTCTCGGAAATCATGACCAGGCGGCTTTATTTGATCCCGAAGGGTTCAATGCAGGGGCAGAACGAGCGATTTTCTGGACGCGACGCATGTTGGAAACCGGTGACACGTCGAAGAATCAGGATCGATGGGATTTTCTGGGCGAACTTCCCCGCATGATTCGAGAAGAGAAATTTCTGTATGTTCATGGATCTGCACGGAATCCGCTGAATGAATATGTCTTTCCGGAAGACATCTACAACCAGAGAAAAATGGAACGCATTTTTGGCCTGGTGGACCAATACTGTTTTCAGGGACATACACATATTCCGGGAATCTTTACGGAAAGCATGAATTTTCTTGCACCAGAGGAAGTCGATTACGTTTATCCTTTTGGTCCTGAAAAATTTCTGGTGAATGTAGGTTCGGTCGGGCAGCCTCGTGATGCAGATAATCGATCTTCCTATGTCATGATTGATGATGAAAAAGTGAACTTCTGCAGAGTTGAATACGATTTCAACTGCACCTTAGAAAAAATTCATGCGATTGCTGATTTAGATAACTTCTTGGGCGACCGTCTGCGAGATGGTCGATAACAATGGAACAAAAACGACTCTTATTATTCGTCACACTGTCTGCAACGGTGTTGTTTGGCTGGCAACTTTTCGTCATGCCTATCATTGCCCCTCCCAAAAAACCTGTGGACCAGAAGGTGGCTCAAGATGCCGACCCACAGGATCTACGGATGGAAGATGCACCTCTGGTGGCACGCAAGCCGGGTGAAACGGAAAAACCTGCAACGAAAAATCCTGAAAAGGAAAAGCCCGATCAACCAGTAGCGAAGCAAGCAGAGCTGTTGAAGAATCCTCTTCAAAAAATTGTGCTGGGTTCGCTGGATCCTGAAACCGGTTATTTCCTGCAGTTGTCCATTACGACAAAAGGTGCTGCACTGGTCGATGCGTTTTTGAACGATCCTCTTTATCGAGAGCTGAATGATAAAAAACTGCCTTTAAAGGTGTTGAATGAATCAATTTCGGGCAAGAATATCACGCGCTCTCTGGAATTAGACGTTGAAGAACTGAATGAAAAGCTGGCGCCGTTAGGAAAAAATTGTCGTACAGCAAACTGGAAAATTCTAGAACAAGTCAAGGATCCTGATCATCCAAATATTATCCAGTCAGTACGATTGGGACTGATGGCCCCCGATGGAACAATCGAAGTTCAAAAGGAATTTGGCCTGAAAAAATTCCCGGTTCCCCCAAGTGAATTCAGGGAGTTTCGTGATACAGATCAGGCTGGGTATCTGGTTCATTTCGAGATTCAATTAATCAATCATAGTGATGCAGTCCAGAAGCTCGATTATCGTCTTTTAGGGCCTGTTGGCATCCCATTAGAAAATAAGGACAACACACGCAAGTTTCGGGATGTTCGAATTGGCTTTCTTGAAGATGACAGTCTGAGTATTAATACAGTCACAATGTATGCTCCAGATATTATTGAGAACGTCGATGCAGGGAAAGTCGAGAAGCTGACCGCCGCCTTTCAGTTTGCAGGAATTGATATTCAATATTTTGCGGCTCTGCTCACTCCCGACGGGAAAAACTACAAGCCTGAACTCATTAATGGTCAAATGACTTCGAACTATTCTTCCAGCATTGAGCCTGTTCTGATCAGCCGTGCTTTGAATATTGAAGCACAAAGTAGAGTGACCATTCAAATCAATTCGAACGAAATTGAATTGGCTTCCGGCGCTGAAGAAACTCATAGCTATGCCATGTATACCGGCCCCAAACGGGAGTCGTTACTCGGTCCCCCTCTGAAGGCGACCGAAATTATGGACCTTGGTATCTTTGGTCCGGTAGCCAAACTGATGTTGTGGTTACTGAATACATTGCATGGCTTTGGCCTCTCATATGGATTTGCCATTATTGGTTTGACAATTATGGTGAGAGGCAGTCTGTATCCCCTTTCGCGCAAGCAGGCTGTCGGTGCTCAGAAGATGAAAGAGTTACAGCCTCAGATCGTTGAATTGAAGAAGAAATACGCAGACGATCGCGAAAAACTCGGCAAAGCGCAAATGGAGCTGTTCAGCAAAAACAATTACAATCCGCTGGCGGGATGTCTTCCGATTTTCTTGCAGTTACCCATCTTCTTTGGTCTGTATACCGCATTAAACAACGCAGTTCAGCTGCGGGGTACGCCTTTCCTCTGGATTGATAACCTGGCAGCCCCCGATGCCTTGTTCAAGTTTCCATTCGATATCCCCTTCCTTGGGAATTTCTTCAACCTGTTGCCTCTGGTGACAGTCGGTCTGTTCGTGATACAGCAGAAATTATTTATGCCGCCACCGACAGATAAAGATCAGGAGTTGCAGCATAAAATTATGAATTACATGATGATCTTCATGGGATTCATGTTTTACCACGTTCCTGCCGGACTTTGTGTTTACTTCATCGCATCCAGTTTGTGGGGCATTTGTGAACGGAAACTGCTGGACTTTCAATCGAAAAGAAAGCCGGTTACAAGCGAGACGCAAGATTCAAACACAATTGAAATCAAAGCAGAGTCGAAGAAAGACCGGAATAAAGAAGACTCAAACAATGATCAGCCTCAGAAGAAAGGTTGGTTTGCCCGTTTGCAGGAAATCGCCGATCAGGCACAGGAGCAAGCTGCTCTGAAAGAAAAAGCACAGCAGCAAAACTCCCGTAACAAAGGCACGGGTAAGAAGTCCAAAAAACGTCGATAGCAAAGATTCCCAAGAGACGCGGTATGAATCTGCAATTTGACGATACCATTGTGGCGCTGGCTTCTGCCCCGGGAAATGGGGCCGCGGGAATCATTCGAATCAGTGGGACGGAAATTCTGTCTTGCCTGTCAGCCTGTTTCGAATCGTCTGATGATTGGCAAAAATGCAAACATCCTCTGCGCCATCCCGGTCAACTCAAATTAGTCGAAACCGATTTGCGTCTTCCCGGCGCACTCTACTATTGGCCTACAGCGCGCAGTTTTACTGGACAGCCTCTAGCTGAGTTTCATACCATCAGCGCCCCGCCGCTCTTGGAATCTGCCATTGAAAATCTGGCAGCGCATGGAGCCCGAATGGCCCGGCCAGGTGAATTTACATTACGGGCTTTTCTGGCGGGCAGAGTCGATTTAGTGCAGGCCGAAGCAATTCTTGGAGTGATTGATGCCTACGATCACGAAGAACTTAATCTGGCACTCAGTCAGTTGGCAGGAGGCGTCTCTACGCGCATCGGACAGGCACGAAGGCATCTGCTGGAGTTGCTCTCCGATTTGGAAGCGGGTCTGGATTTTGTGGAAGAAGATATTGAATTTATTGACCGCCACTCACTGGTTTCTCAAGTACATGAAATTCGTACGTTTTGTGAACAGCTTTATCACGATTCCTCACAGCGAATGGAATCAACGGGTGCCCTTTCACTGGTTCTGGCGGGATTGCCCAATGCAGGAAAGAGTACGTTGTATAATGCCCTCGCCGGAGATGCGCAGCCTGCTTTGGTATCTGATATTGCAGGGACGACTCGTGACTATCTGGTGACCGAATTAAATTGGGCGGGCCAATCGATTCAATTAATCGATACTGCCGGCATCGAAACGGACGAGCATGAAATATCTGTCAGCGCACAAGGATTTCGCCAACAGCAGGTAGAACAGGCGGATCTGGTGATTTGGTGTCAGGCAGCCGATCTCAATCCGGAATGGGAAGAGAAAGATCAAGTGCAGCGCGAGCAGCTTTCTGAATATCGAAACGTGCTGGTTGTCAAAACCAAAAGTGACCTCTCCCCTGCTCTCTCTGAAGAGCTTCGGAGTTCGAAGATTGACGTCGAGTTGAGTGCCACCAAGGGAGTCGGTCTCGATACGCTCCAAAAAATGATCTTATCGAGACTGACAGAATATCATCGTGGCAGCAAGCTGTTAATTGGTTCTACTGCCTCTCGTTGTCGCGAAAGTTTAAGGTCAGCGGGGCTCTCACTGCAGGCGGCAGAAGAGGCAGCCGCGAAGCAAGTCGGCGAAGAGCTGGTGGCCATTGAAATTCGTGAAGCCCTGCAGCACCTGGGACATATCGTCGGTCAGGTCTATACCGATGACATCCTGGATCGGATTTTCAGTAAATTCTGTATCGGAAAATAAATTTCCATCTTATGGATTCTGCTGAATTACCCACTCCGGTACTTTTCCGATTTCAATCCCCATTTGCGGAATGAAGTAGAGTAACATAAATGCGGTCAGGAGTATGACTCCAATCAGATTCAATATCAATCCATATTTCAGCATATCGGTGATCTTGATTTTTCCGGAGGCGAAAACAATCGCGTTGGGAGGTGTCGCGATGGGCATGGTAAACGCACAACTGGCAGAGATCGCAGCAGGAATCATGATCAGCCGCGGATCGACATTCAGACTAACTGCTGTTGCAGCGAGAATGGGCAGCAATGTGTTTACCGTGGCAATGTTTGAGGTGAATTCTGTAAGAAAAGTCAACATGAGACAAGCGGTCAGGATCAATGCCCATGCAGGCCAGCCAGTCACAAGTTCTGAAAAAACATGACCAACCCAGTTGGATAACTGGGTGGATTGAAATGCCCCTGCTATCGCAAAGCCGCCACCGATTAATAATAAGACCCCCCAGGGAAGTCGTTCTGCGGTTTCCCAGTCCATCAGGAATTCTGTGTTTCCCAGCTCTGATTTTCGTGCGGGAATGGCAAACATCAGAACCACCATTCCAATAACGACAGTGGAATCATTGACCCAGCTGGAAGGGTTTTTCACAGCAATTCCCCACTGATTGAGAAAGTGAACCGGCAATGCTTCCCAGCCCGGAATCTGGAACTCGCCTCCAAATCCTAAAGGCTTACGAGTAACCCATAGAATGGCCGTCATCAAAAAGATGATTGCCATCAGGATTTCAGCTTTTTGGGGGCTGCCCAATTTTTGAATATGACTCTGGATGATTTTTTTAGAGGACTCTTGTGAATTAGCGAAACGCGGTATTTTCCAGCAGAGAACAATCCATGCGATAAAAAGAAATGTTACGCCAAAGGGGACAACCATGACCATCCATTCTCCCGCAGACAATTGAGGCGCCAGCGGAAATTGTATCAGCCAAATCTGTTGGAAGGAGATATTTGTAGGAGTTCCGATCAGCGTCGTGACACCGCCAATACTGGCGGAATACGCAATTCCCAGCAATAATGCGACCGAAAAAGTATGAATGCCTTGTGAAGATTCCTCTTCATTCTCCCGCCTTTCTAATTCCGTGATGGATCCGATGATGGCCAGACCGATTGGAAGCATCAGTAATGTGGATGCGGTATTACTGATCCACATCGATAAAAAGGCCGTCGCGAACATAAATCCAAGCACGACACGTTTGGGGCTGGAGCCAATCACGTTGATAATATGTAATGCGATACGCCGATGCAGGCCCCACTTTTCTATTCCCAGCGCAAGCATAAACCCGCCCATATACAGGAAAATGTTCGAGTTAATATATGCCTGACTGACAGTTTTGGGATCCTGTATTCCAAAAAGAGGAAAGGCAGCTATGGGAATGAGGCTGGTGACAGCAATCGGCAGCGCCTGAGTCATCCAGAGAATGGCCATCAAAGCAGTCACGGCTGCCAGACGTTGCGCAGAAGCCGACATATCTTCTGGAGTTGGAAGATTCAGTATGAATACAAATGCAATGATACTGAATATTTTCCCATAAAAAGGAATACGGCTTTCTTTCGGATGTGATGAGGCGCCAATCACGAGCCTGGAATTCCTATATGTCTGATTCACTCATTCCCATTCGGAATGGTGCATTCAAAGGGTGTAGTTTAAGAAGTCATACCGTGAAATATGATTGTTTCTTAATCTTCCGCCATTCCCGGATGAATAAATTGATGCCCTTGTGGACGAACCGTTAATACAGGACACGAAGCCTTGCGAACGACTTTTTCCGCTACACTACCCAGCAATAAATGAGCAGTAAATGAGCGACCGTGTGTCCCGACTACGATGAGATCCACATCTTCCTTCTTAGCAAATTTCAGAATGTCAACAAAAGGATTACCATGCACCCATTTTGTTTCCATCTCCAGCTCGCCTTTGTCATCATCAAGAATCCAGTTATCCAGTCTGGTTTCTGCAAAGCTCTCAAAATCTTCTTTGGGAGGCATAGCATAACTCTCAAACATAGGCATATAGACAATCGGGTCCTCGATCACATGCAGCAAATAGATCTTGGCATCAAATTTTTTGGCCAGTTCCACTGCATACTGGGTAGCCGCCTGAGATGTTTCACTAAAATCGGTTGGTATGAGGATTTTTTTCATTTCAATCATGATGGATTCCCTTTCACGTTCAAGGCCGGCTTCATTTGCGATCTTCGCGAGTAGACTCCATTATACGGGGAGTTAGTAAGGAAACAATAGAGGCGGGAAGTTGTATCTGCGCTTTCAGTTTGTGTTTTTATATTTTGGAAAGAATTCGAGGTACTGGTTTGTGAATCAGGGAAATTCTCCTTATGATAAAGGCGATGTAAAGGCCCTCGGGGTTCTGAATGTCATAGAAATTCAATCAACTTGAGAATCATATAAGATCACATTCCGGAGACAGAATTATGGAAAAATGGCCCATTGGTGTATTTGCTTCAGTTGATGCAGGCTTGGGTGTGCATCTGGATGTTGTTCAGGAACTGGGAATCCCCACAATTCAAGTTCACGCTCCGCATAAACAAACGCGAACTCCCGAAGCAGCACAGGAGTTTTTGGATCGCTGTAACGCAGCGGGTATTCAAATTACTTGCGTTTTTGGTGGTTTTGATGGGGAGAGTTATGCCGACATTCCAACCACAAAAAAAACAGTGGGTCTGGTACCGTTGGAGACACGAGCCGCTCGAGTTGAAGAAATGAAAGAAATTTCCGATTTTGCACGGCTGTTGGGATGTCATACTGTCGCTCTGCATATTGGATTCGTTCCGGAAGATCGGAATTCAGAAGATTACAAAGCACTGGTGACGGAAACTCAGCATCTGCTTGATTATGTTAAGGTAAACAGTCAGGTTCTGAATCTGGAAACTGGTCAGGAATCAGCAGATCATCTGCTCGATTTTATTAGTGATGTGGCACGCGATAATCTGAAGATTAATTTTGATCCTGCCAATATGATTCTTTATGGTACGGGAGACCCCATCGCGGCATTGCAACGTGTAGGTCACCTGGTAGCCAGCGTACATTGCAAGGATGCCACATGGGCACCCGAAGGAAAACGCGGAATCGATTGGGGCGCTGAAGTGCCGCTTGGTGAAGGTGATGTCGGAATGGCCACATATTTGCGAGCTCTTAATGACATTGAATATACCGGCCCCTTGACGATTGAACGAGAAATTCCGGAAGACCGTGAGCAGCAGAAAGCGGATATCGGAAAAGCTGTTGATCTACTGGATGAGCTGAAAGAATTAATCGGTTAGTCAGAGTGGCCTGTGAACTGCTGACGAGGAATTGCGGTTTCGGAGACCGTCTGTGAAAAATGTGATTGAAGATGTTACGTGTGCGGGATGTTGTTGCGTATGTGATGATATTCAAGTCACAACAGACGGTCAGCAGATTCTCGAGGTTCAAACCTCTTGTCCTCAAGGGCAGGCCTGGTTTAAAGAGTCTTTGCAGACGGGATCATTATCTCCCCAGGTCAAGGGGGTTGAGGCATCGCATGCAGAAGCCGTCAAATCGGCCGTCGATCTGATTCAAAAAGCACAGGCTCCGTTAATCTTTGGTTTAGCTCAATCGGCCACAGATGCACAACGGGCCGCCGTGAGTCTGGCAGATCAAATTGGCGCCACCATTGATACAGGTGCTTCTGCAACGACCAGAGCATTACAGCAGGTCGGAGAGGCGACATGTACTCTGGGCGAAGTACGCAGTCGTGCCGATTTGATTATTTATTGGGGCGCAGACACGTTGCTGGCAAATCAATGTCACCGACAGAGTCTCTCCTCAGGATCACAAGAGATTCCGCGTACCATTCTGTCAATAGGTACAGAGCTTTCCAGCGCCAGCGAATACGTTGATAAAACGATTCCACTGGAACCTCAGCAGGAGTTAGAAGCCATCTGGAGCTTGAGAGCCGTATTGAAAGGCATTGACCTGGGGGGTAAGCAGCCAACAGGAATTGCTGAAGACTCTCTGCAGAAACTGGTGGCTCTCATTCAGCAGAGCAAATATGTTGTTTTCTTTTATGGTCCGGAATTTAAAGAAGGTCCCTTATCTCATCGTAAAATCGAAGCGTTATCGACGCTGATTCAGGAGCTCCAGACTGATCGTCGCTGTCACGGGATCAGTGTTCCTCCCGCAGGTGAGACTAAAGGGCTTGAAAATGTACTGGCGTGGCAAACCGGTTATGCGGCGAGTGTTAATTTTGCATCGGGCTATCCACGTTATTCGCCGGGTGAATATTCAGCGAACGCGCTACTGGAGCAGGATGAAATCGATCTTTGTATTCTTGTCGGAGCGAATCCCCTTTCCGGCTTATCAGTAAACGCGCAGCAGCGATTGGCCCGGATTCCCGTCATTCTGATTGGTCCAGCGATGGTAGAATTACCGGATTTGCATACGTTTCTCCCTACAGGTATTTCCGGAATTCATTTTCCTGGTTCGGTTTATCGCTTCGATGGAACTCCACTCCCCTTGCGTGGATATCTCTCCACCCCACTCTCCAGTGAAGCCACTGTCTTGACAGAGATCATTTCTTCGGTGAAGCAGCCGGCGACTCATTAATTAACAGTGATTCTCCTTCTTCGATGGCCAGATCTGATTTCCATTCCACTTCGTAATGTGGCTGTTCCAGTAGGCATAACGCATCGATTTTACCATTATTGATGGCTGTATAATCCAGGTATCAGGAAAACTAAGGATTCCTCTACAGGAAACGCTGGTTTTGCTTGAAACTGAGCGGGGAATGGCTTATATTTCCATCTCGTTACCATTAAACGATGATTTCATAGGGAGTTAACGCCATTGAAAGCTCATCCGGGAACGAAAAGGGCATGTAGCTCAGTTGGTAGAGCACAGGACTGAAAATCCTGGTGTCGGCGGTTCGATCCCGCCCGTGCCCATTTCTTTTTTCTCTCTCTACCCCTCTTTTACACGTTGATCTGCTGACGCTCCTTACAGCACTCTGATCCGTAAAGTCCCATTGCTCTTCACCAGAATCAAACCATCTATTCGATCTTGACTTTTCAATCTTCGCTTGTGAAATTGTATTGTGCCGTACGTACACGTTGAAGGTGGAAAAGAGAGTCAGAGTAAATCGATTCCATACACATATTGGGGAGACTAATGGAAATTCAGTATCCAACAGTAGAAATCCCAGCAACACCAGAATACGTATTGAGTGTGTTACTCGACCGAGAAACTCTTGAATGGAATAATGACTCATTGTCACAAGTTGGAGTGACGCTGGATTCATCGATCGAAGTACTCTATGAAGCCTGTGGCTTTTATACCTTTGATGACATTTTCTATTCGACTCTCATCTGCTTTGACTTGGAATTTTCTGATTGGTTTGGAGCTCTAAGGTCAGCAGAAGGCGACACAGTTCGCGATTTTTGTGAATTGATTGCAGCGCGTATTACGATGCCCAAAATTACATTGAGCTCGTTTTGCGGTCGAACGTGTCGGCCTGCCTCCGTGTTTCTCACAATACGATCAATGATGCATGACGCCGGTGTCGATGTTGCCGATGTCGCTCCCTCTACTCCATTGAAAGAGTATACTCGAAAAAATCTGGAACTGTTTTTGGGGCCGATTGCGAAGTTGTCTCCTGGCAGTTTACCTGATTTCGATATTGATGATCGTGGATTCTTTAGCCTGGAATGTCTCAAAGCTCTTTGGCATATACCGACGCTCGTTGGATTTTTTGTCATGGGAAGTTCACCGGGGTATTTTATATTTACGATCAGCATATTGCTTTTTCTATATCTACTGGTTGAGGTTGATTCAAACGACAAATATGCCAGTGTTCAAATTGGTGAGCTTAGAACGTTTCGAGATCTTTCAGAAAAAATCGCCGCACATCCAACAGCTCAATTCAGTTAGCGAAACGAGAGAAACGCGGTTCGCGACTTACAGATGCGTGCAGTTCGTTCATCATGGTTGGTGAGAGCATCACGGGAAAATAATTGGATACACACATGAGGAAAACAAATGGAAGTTCATTATCCGACGTTGAAAACACCAGCGACACCCATGTATGTGTTGGAAGTGTTACGAGAGTGGCACCGTCTAAGTTATCAGCTTGATTATGGTATGCTTCCACGCAACGAATTGACGTTTGAAACGACCATCGATGATTGGCAGTTTGAGTGTGATTTAGAAGACTGGCAGAGTCTTCGGGTTTCAATGAACAAGGCATGGCAAATTTCTATTCCGAAACAGGAGTGGAATCAGGTACTTAGTGCAGAAGGCGATCAAACACTTCGGGAAGTATGTCGTTTGATCTCGCAGTATGCATCGGTTTCCGAAATTCGAGAAGAAACATTTTTCGGAAAGCCCTGCCGCCCTGCTTCAACTTTTTTGGCGATTCGGAGTCTGCTGCGTGATGCGGGGGTTGATGTCTCAGAAATTGCTCCTTCTACGCCACTATCAGATTATTCGTACAAACATGCAGATCTTTTTCTGGGATCGATTTCATTGCTTGCACCAGGTGCCCTGCCAAAGATTCGATTGGAAAATTTCGATTCGTATTGGATAGCGGATAGATGCATGCTCTGGACGATCGCAACACTATTCTTCGCATTGATCTATTCATGCGGCGAACCTCGACTTCTTTTTATCCCCCTGGCCCTTTTCTTGTTTTATCATTTGGCCAAATTCTGCCATAATCAACAGGGAGGCTTGCAGCTCTGTTTTGATGAACTCCATACGTTTCGTGATTTATCTGAACTCATATCAGCACATCCCTCCGCTCATTTCAAATAAACGAACGAACTAGGTGTGGCATGAAGTTCGCGACTTACATGTCAGCGCTATAAACTTTCCTTAATCTCCCTTTTGAATTGCCCTCCTTATACATCCTCAAAGCATTCCAGTTGCTTGTTTTTCGACAATGGTAGTCTTGTTCTTCTGTTGGGGGGGCAACTCCCTCTGATGGGGCCAATAAGATCACTCCACAGGTGAAAAAAACAGCTACCTATTATGTTGATATTGAAGGGCACGGTGGACAGCCAAGCGACAAAAATCCGGGAACACTTAAACAGCCTTGGCAAACCGTATTGCATGCACTGCGAACTGCACAACCGGGTGATACGGTGATTTTTCGGCAAGGAATATATCGACAACCTCGGACGTTACATACAACTGATTTTTCACTCTCCAAGCAAAGTGACCCGCCGATCATTTTAAAAGGCTATCCTAAAGAGACAGTCGTATTTAGTACTTTGCGCCCTGTGAAAGCTAAAAAATGGATAAAGTTAATCGCTTTCATGCTGGTTGTACTTGGAAGTGGTTGTGGGTTCATATGGATGGATTAGAACAAAGAGCGGACACAAGAATGAGTGGGTAACAACTATTACCCAGGCATTTTTCGTTGAGAGATGGTGAGTATCACCGTGCCGATGTGCCTGGGTAACGTGCGTTACCAGGTCATTCTTTTAAATCGGTAGTTTTCTCGGAATCCCGATGAGTTGATGTGAGAGCGGCAACCAGTAGGTGGACGCGATGGTTAACCGGGACGCCGCGGATGATGCACCAATTGAAAACGCGTGATCGGCGGCTCCGCGTTCATGCCTTTGTTCTACGGTGGGGGCTTCGTATCGGCCCTTCGTTTTAGTGTCACTGCAATATCCAATGTTTCGCCATCGCGAAAAACGCGCAAGACAACGGTATCGTTCGGCTGATGAGCAGATACTGCGGTAGCCAATGCCGAAAAATTAGTAATCGGCGTTTCATCGAAGGCCACGATTATATCATCCACCGCTATACTGGATTCGGATGCCGCTGAATTAGGAATTATTTCGCGGACAATACATTCGGTGTCGTCCGGGCCGCCGATCACGCCAATTGTTGGGCGATCAGAAAATTCGGCCATCATTCCCAAGACGCCAATGGCGGAGATGAAGTTGATTCCTGCATGTACAAAGATTGGCGACACAAGTGTTTTGCGCCATTCATAGACAATGGTGATAATCAATCCTAGGACCACCGCGATTACAGCGTGAGTCGTTCCAAAAAAATGACAGAAACCAAAGATCAGTGACTGCAACAGGCCCGCAGCGATCGTCGGCATTCGTTGGCGGAACGCATTATGTATGAACCCACGAAAGAAAAACTCTTCCGCGATTGGTGCAAACGTAAAAGAGAACAGAAGAAGTGGATAAATGTATCGCGGCGAAGAGGAAGCCATACTCGTGACCGCGTCGGGAGTGAGTGTTTTGCCGGGAGACAAAACGCCCACCAAGTAATTCAGTCCCCCCAAGGCAATCATCGTCACAATGACAATCGGTATGGCGATCGCGAATTCCACCAGGCAGCGTCGTTTCCCCGGAATCGCGATTCGTTTAGTGGGATCTTTGTCACGCGTGGACAGTGGGAACAACAGCAGGAATACTTGAGGCGCGATGCCGGTGACCAGCACAAATAGTACGCTCGGCCATTGCGACATCCACTCGCGATCAACGAATCGCACGGAATACCAGATCGCCAAGAACGCGCCGCCAATGACCAGCCATTTCGTTCGCCACGTTTGGTCTCGAAAGGGAGCGGTGTCAGGCGACGGTCGCGATTCGGTCATGAGGCTAGATCGGTTGAGCCGAAGAACTATTGATAGACAAAATATATTACTGTCTAAATCTATCAGGTTTTCTGCCTATTATCAAATAACACAGTATGATTTGGTATACACGTCAAATTAATGACCGGGTAATATGAGTTATCCGGTCATTATTCTTTAATGGATGGCGCAATTTCGCAAGACGTGAATAATCAAAGAACATCGTCGATTGACGGAGAAGTTTTGTTTGGTTCCCGTGGGAACTTCTTTTTCAGCTCTTTGATCAACGGCATCAATTGCTGTTTTGCGAGCCGACGAATCGAAGTCTTCTCTTTTGCCGCATAACGACTTAACGGCCACCATTCATCAATATCGAGTTCGATCTGAACCGGCTTTGTTTTTCTCTTCATAATCTGCCCTTGCCTTTTTGAAACGATACAACGCGGAATTGTACGTGCAAGGAAAAGCCGGTGCTGAACACCGGAGCAGACAGCGGAACCGGTTCCGGTGCATTGCCTGGATAGAAAGCGAATGGTTTTAACCATTTGATTTCGTTTTTAAATATTTGAAAATACAAAACAGGAAAGCGATTACACATGCGGCTTTCAATGCAAATAACCACCATGGTTTCCACCATGCTCCCGTTTGGATTTCGATATAGTCGCTGATTGCGAAGAGAAAAAACGCAATTGAGGAAATGTAGAATATGTGTGTTTGGTCAGGCTTTGAATCTCGTGACTTAACTAGCAATACAAATCCGAAGAGGCTCCAGAGAACAATTTCAATATAATTGAACAGCTCTGCATAGTTGAAAGATTCTGCCATTTGATAAGATCTCTATTGGATTCATTTGCGGCGTGATGCAAATATGGTTGCCGACTGCGACAATTCTTGCGAAGACAGCTCGGCGAATGGCACTGATGATAAAATTAAAATCTGCTTCGTTAATTATAGCCATTTGTTGATGAGAGTACATATTTTGAATGGCTGCTGGTGTCATGTTTTTATAAGACGAGACCGGTTAATGGGCAATTCGAGGAACTAAGAGTACTGAGTATCGATCACCTTTGACATGTTTTTATTCTCTTCCTGGAATTGAAAGCCATTCGGAATTCCTGTTCGATTGGTTTTGCGAGACACCTGAAGTAAACGGGTCGTCTGAATTGCTAGTTTGATTCCGGATGTTTATGGTGTATCTACTCATTTCGAACAGAGTAAGTCCAGACTTTATATTTCTCGCAGTTCATTAACGACACGGGCACATTTTTTGTGCCTGTCATTTTAAGGTGATGCGTACTATGGATTCGATGCTGACACTGATGCAGATCGCGGCTCTGGCAACTGCGGGGATGTGCTTTGCTTTACTGGGTAGCGTTAAGCTGCCCCTGGCCCGAAAGCTGGACATCGATGAAGGTAAAATTGGTGGATTGGTTTCCGTGTTTGGTTTCACGCTGATTCCGATGGTAGTCGCCGCGGGATTCCTGGTTGACGCACTGGGGAAACAAGCGGTCCTGGGTGGCGGGTTTCTGTTGGTCATTCTCAGCCTCGTAGTACTCGCTCACGCACGCCACTATCCTGCCGCATTAATCGCTGTTCTCATATTGGGGACGGGTTGGTCTGCATTGGTGAATGTTTTGAACGTCACGTCTCCACCAGCGTTCGTGCCTCCCGAAGAACTCCCGCAACGTATGGCGTATGCCATGAATATGGGCGATTTCATTTTTGGAATGGGAACCTTTCTGACTCCATTGATCATCATGTTTTGTGCCCGGAAGTTTGGACTGATTCGAACCTTGTACGGTTTCGCACTGGTCTCGGCTATTCCGCTTCTGTTAGGGCTGGGCGTTGATTGGGAAGCGTTAAAAGTGACTTCAACTCAAACCGTGGCTGGAGGATTGGCAACGCTTTTTTCTGATCCCATTGTCTGGCTCTGTTCCATCGCATTTTTCTTTCATATACCAACGGAAACGTCGATCGCGACGTGGGCTACGACGTTGATGACCGACAAAAAAGTCAGCGAACCCAATGCGTCAGCGCTGCTCTCATTGTTCTGGTTAACGTTCATGGGGTCGCGCCTGGTAACCGCATTGATGCTGCCAGTGGGAGCCGATACCAGTCTCGTTATCGTGATGGCCTGCTGCAGTATCGCCATCACGCTGGGCATCGTTTTTTGTCGAGGCGCAAAATTGATGTGCTTTCTGATTGTTGTCTCCGGCGCTGTTGTAGGGCCCATCTTCCCGACATTAATTGCAATTTTGCTGGGACATGTTGAGCCGGCATTACACGGACGCACGGTAGGTATCTTCTTCTGTATCGGCGGTATCGGCTGGACCGTCGTTCCGATTCTGATTGGCATGTATGCAAAACGAACTACCGTGCAACGTGCTTTTCTCATTTCCACTGGCTCCGCAGTTTTGCTGTGTATTCTTTCGATCTTGTTGGCTTTGCAATTGGATTAAAAGTATGTCGCATATGGTATTGGAGCTTCTGCGATACGATGCGATGATTAATTTCTGATTGTTGGTTCAGTAGACGGTGGTTTGAGTGCGCGCATTCGATTTTTCATAAGAAAACGCTCATTTCTTGCAATTTCTGATCAGATACATCAGAATAGATTCGTGAACCGAGGGCTCGATTTGAATCGGGTTTCATCAGGGTTTTCCGGGAGAAACACCATGGGAAATACCGTGGGAAATACACAACAGAGTTCGTTCGTTGTTCTGTTGATTCGCTCTCTTCAACAGAGACGGCCGCTCACAAGTCGGGCGATGCCTGTTCTCCCCGATACCCTCTCACTATCAGCCATGACCGGATACACCGCAGCTGATTCATTGCCTCTGCTTCCGAAATCCAGAGTGACTAGATTCATTTTTATCTATTGGCAGTCTCAATGCAAACAGTTTCGGGAATGGTTGCATCCGATGCAGATCACTCTGCTACAACAGACACGCTTGCGCTATCATCGATCTTGTCAATATCGACATCACAGAAAGTCACCTTAGGAGAAAGGGCATTGGAAATGAATACACGTTATCGCAACAATATGACGCTGTTCCGTTTTGCAATCACATTTCTTGTACTTGTTGGCATTGCCGATTTTGCGTTCTGCGGAACCGTTACCGACGCTGACACAGGAACGAAAGGTGCCAGATTGCGGGTGACGCTCGCAAAAGGAGAGGTTGCCAAAGTCGGTGATCGTGTAGAAATTTATCTGGTCGTACCCAATGTTGGTGTAGAAGCAAGTGTTGCCACCGGTCGCGTCGCGAGCGTGAAAGGTAAGACCCTTGAAGTGAACGTAACCAAAGCCAGCGGAACAGTGATCGCCGGACAAAAGGTCCGTATTCTCACAAAAAATACGAATTCCGTTAAAGGGACTCCTGAAGAGAATGCAGTCACGAAAAATTCAAACGCAAGGATTGGAATGGTCTCTCGCACCGTCAACACGGGTGATGTTGCCAGGCTCGATCTATCAGAGCGACGCGGGATTGTAGTCATGGCTGTCTGGCCTGATCAACCTGCCGAAAAAGCAGGTGTGCAAGTTAATGATGTGATACTCAAACTGAATGGTGTTTCGATTGCAAATAATCTTGAGTTCAATAATTTGAGGAAAAACTGGCGGGTTGGCGATCGCATTCAGATAGATCTGATTCGAGCGGGTGAGAACAAAACGGCAACAGCCACTTTGGTCAGGAGACCTGAGTTGAGCGTATTAGTAGAGAAACTCAAAGATCTTGCCGAACAGGATTCTGCCTGGGCCGGACTTCTGGGGCGTGAGTATTACAAAACCCAGGGGATTGTCAAGCGTGATATGAAGCAGGCCGTTAAGTGGATTACGAAATCAGCAGAGGCAGGAAATCATGAGTCACAGGCAAACATGGCATGGCTGTACAATCGGGGAGAAGGTGTTGAAGTTGATCATGAGCGTGGATTTCAGTTTGCCAAATCTTCTGCCGAAGGGGGTTATCCAGCAGGAGAAACCGAACTGGGACGCTGTTACTGGTTCGGTTGGGGAACAGAGAAAAAGAATAAGTTAGCCGTTCAGTGGTGGCAGCGCGCAGCAGATCAGAACGAAGCAAAGGCAATGTTTAATCTGGGTCGTGCCTATGAACAGGGGTTGGGTGTTGATAAATCTTTGACTCAGGCATTTCACTGGTGGAAAAAGTCAGCTGAGTTAGGATTTCCAATGGCACAGACGCAAGTCGGTTTTTGTTATCAAAGAAGTATTGGCACAAAACAGGATTATGCACTGTCGCGAACCTGGTATGAAAAAGGTGCAGAAAACGGTTTTCCGGAAGCGATGAATAGTCTCGGTGTGATTCATCAATATGGTCTGGGGGTCCCCCGTGATTATCTCGAAGCGATTGAGTGGTATGAAAAAGCTGCCGCAAAAAATAATACCAATGCGTTAGTAAATTTGAGTGATCTCTACGAAAGGGGCCACGGTGTCAAACAAAATTCTGACCAGGCGATTAAGTACCTGCTTCAGGCGGCGGAAGCAAAAAACACAGGTGCGCAAATCGCGCTTGGTTACAGGTACTCCAGGGGTCAGGGAGTGAAAGTGAATCATCTCAAAGCGCGTGAGTGGTTTCAAAAGGCAGTCGATCTCGGAAATGTCGGAGCATTGACGAATCTGGGGGTCCAGTATCTATACGGGAACGGCGTCGAGAAAGATTACGAAAAAGCCGCGGAACATTTCCTGAAAGCTGCCAATGCGGAACAATCGATGGCACAATTTTATATGGGATTAATGTGCCTGCATGGATGGCATTACGAGCAGGATTATCCTGTTGCACTCAACTGGTTTCGTAATTCTGCCAAACAGGGAAACCTGAATGCAGAAGCACAAATTGGTTATATGTTTGAAAATGGCTGGGGGCTTCCCAAAGATCGAGTTGAGGCAATCGCCCGATATATCAAGGCGGCTAAAGGGGGCAATGAGTTCGCCCAGAAGCAATTGGATCGCCTGGGAGTGAAGAAATAAGTCAGGAAAATGATAAGAAATCATTCTCAGGAACGATAAGGTAGTATACGCGATAAAAGAATAAGTGTGTATCCTGTGCCATTCCGGTTCCATTTGCATCAGGCGATCAGGGGGCTTAATCTTTCCTGATCTGATGTTGTACGCACTTCTCAGGGAGTCAGAGAAAATGAAAAAAGAAGAAATGGCCTTTATCGGCTGCCGATTAATCGCACTGTTCTATGCTATGAAAGTATTGGAGACGGTTGGATCATTTGCAATGTCTCTTGTCATGTGGCGGAGCCAATCGATCAATTTGCCACAGATGAAAATGGGGATCATCTATCTTCAAAGCCTTCCCTTTATATTTTATGGGTTCATCGCCTGTCTACTCTGGTTTGGCGCAGGCACAATCGTGCGGTCAATGTTACCCGATACCGAGATGACAAAAAAATCACGTAGCGTCTCGGCGGAACAGGTGCAATCTATCGCGTTTACAACAGTGGGACTGCTATTCTTAACCTGGGGAATTACTGATCTCGTCAAAGTTCTTTCTCAGGTGATCCAGTTGAAGCAATCGTACGATTTTGCACATATCTCAAGAACGTTGAAGGTGGAAGGGATTACGGTTGGCTGCCAAATTCTATTCGGATTTTATTTAATGTTAGGTTCTCGAGGATTAAGTAAACTCGTAATGCGGTTACGCCAGCCAAAGTTGAATAAACTTTAATCACTCACGCGTCCGCAGTTTCTTCCGCTTCGATGGTAATCGGCACTCCCTTAAAGCCCGGGGTTTTGGAAAGCGGGTCGACGGTGTGTGGGACCAGGATATTGGCTTCGGGGTAATACATCAGGGCATTGCCGGCGCGGATGTCGAAGGGGCGGACCAGAATATATTGCATCTCCCCTGCTTCGCTTTTGATATGGACCCGTTGATCAGGCTGAAAGCCGAGCCGGTCGATGTCAGCTTGATTCATCAAAATCACGTCGCGGCGCTCCTGACCGCGGTAGATGTCTTCTTCGTCGTAGACTACACTGTTGAACTGGCCTTCCGAGCGGATTGTCATGAGACTCAGTTGATTTTCAGCGGTAGACCGTTCGGGTAAGGGAATCGCGTGGAATTTGGCTTTGCCATTTTCGGTGGGGAACTTGTATTCCTCAACAGCGCGGCCGGTGACGTGGAATTCCTGGTTGGATTGAATCGTTTCTTTCATGCCTTCATAACCGGGAATCAGATCGGCGATCAGTTCGCGGATGGCAGTGTGGCTTTCGAGTTTTTTCCAGTCGATACGGTCATCGCCGGCGAACAGTTTTTGGCCGATGGCAGCCAGAATCGAAACTTCGCTGCGTGGGCCTTCATAGCGGGAGGTGCCGCCATCACTCATGCGAACAAAACTAAACATCGATTCCTGAGTGGTTGGCTGTGGTTCTTCATCGCGGGGTAGTACAGGCAGAATTAATGTCTCCTCGCCAGTTCCCCAGACGTGTCCTGTGTTCAATGTTGTGGAGAGATACAGGATGGTTTTGACCCGGCTCATCGCTTCCAGCGCATAAGTCGTATCAGGGTTGGAGCCAAACAGGTTGCCACCCAGGCAGAATGCGAAATCGATTTCTCCCCGGTGTGATGCTTCCATGCAGGCCATTGTGTCGTAACCGGGAGTGGTGGGGATTTGAATGCCGAGCTGGCTTTCAAAGCGTTCGAGCATTGCTTGTTTCATGCCCGGTGTCACACCCACGGAACCGAGTCCTTGCACATTACTATGCCCGCGAATCGGCATCAGGCCCGCTTTTCGACGACCAACCATACCTCTTAACAGCGAGACGTTCGCAATCGACTGGACGTTATTTGTTCCATGCAGATGATGGGTGATTCCCATGCACCAGCCGATTACCACATTTTTGGCAGAGACATATTGCTCAGTAATTTCCTGAATCGTGGCTTTGTCGACGCCACTTTGTTCGACGATTTCATCCCAACTGGTGTTTTGAACCTGTTCCTGAAAAGCTGCGAAGTTTTCAGTGTGTTTTGCAATGAAGTCGGGATCGTGCGATTTGTTTTCGAGAACTTCTTTAGCGATCCCGGTCATTAATGCCAGGTCGCCGCCAATATGAGGTTGCACGTACATGGAAGCGATACTGGAACCAAACAGCATGCTGCGCACATCACTGGGAACTTTAAAGTTGACCAGTCCGAGTTCTTTGACCGGGTTGATCACAATCACTTTTCCGCCACGGCGACGAATTTCCATGAAGGCTTTCATCAGTCGCGGATGATTCGAGGAAGGGTTGGCACCGATCAGAATATAGAGGTCTGCATGGTCCAGATCTTCAAGACGAATCGTCCCAGCTCCCGTGCCTATACTCGAACCCAGGCCGACACCACTGGCCTGATGACAGTAGAAAGAGCAATTGTTGACGTAGTTCGTACCCATTAAACGCGACATCATTTGAAACAGAAAACCGGCTTCATTGGAGGAGCGACCACTGGCATAGTAGTAGGTGCGTTCCGAGCCTGCTGCTTTCAAACGATCTACAATCAGATCAATGGCCTGATCCCAGGAAATCGGTTTGTAGTGATCTTCTCCCGGTGAAAGCAGGAGCGGTTCAGTCAGTCGTCCACTGTATTCCAGTTTTCGAGACGAGAAGGAGCGTAATTGATCGATGTTGTATTTGGCAAAAAAATCGGTAGCGACTGCGGGTTGCATATCAGATGCCATCGCCTGAAACGATTTTTTACAGACTTCCGGAAACAAGCCGGCTTCATTGACCATGCCCCCCTTTTGTCCGCCCATGCCGACAGCGCAGGTTTTACAGGAGTTTTTGGTACGCATCGATTTCCAGAGTTTCCACCAGCCGACTCGATTTGCCAGTGTCAGACTATATTTAATTGCTTTCCAGCCGCCGCCGCTACGTGGAGCTTTCACCATTGCCATCCTTTTTTATACAGCGTCTCTACACAGAAGTGAACTATGTAAATTTTGTCTAAAGGTATTTTGGATTCTTTTGCAAATGTCTGCAACCAGTTGAAGTTACGACGAGTATATACAATGGAAACTATGCAATCAACGGGGGAAGACTACAATCAGATCGTTGGGGGTTGCGAGTGTTTCCTTGAGGTTGATAAAATAGCTATTCCTGTCTTAATAAAAAGTTGAGGAAGAAGGATCTCTTCATGTTTCGTGCTTGTCTAATCTGCTTGAGTTCTCTCGTTTTGCTTTGCGGTAGCCCGCTGCTTTCTGAAACAAATACGATTACCCAAAAAACAGGTTTATTAACGTTCCGTTTGCCGACGAATGATGGCGGTATTGTCGAACTTACCGAGAAATCGGAACAAAAAGCGACTGTCGTCTGTTTTCTGGGGGCCGAATGTCCGCTGGCCCGATTGTATGGCCCCAAATTGAACGCAATGATGGCGACATATCAGTCACAGGGAGTTCGATTTGTCGGCGTAAACAGTAATCAGCAGGACTCACTGGAGGACGTCCAGAAATATGTCAAACGCTATGCGATTCAGTTTCCCATCGGTAAAGATTATCGCAACGCTGTCGCCGACCAGTTTCAGGCAGTTCGTACTCCGGAAGTCTTTGTGCTGGATCAAAGTTTGAAGATTCGCTATCGCGGTCGGATTGATAATCAATATCTGCCTGGCATTTCCCGCGCAGAAACCACCTCGCATGATCTGAAGAATGCACTGGATCAAGTGCTCAGCGGCGAAAAAGTGATGGTGTCCAGTACGAAACCTAACGGATGTCATATCGGTCGTGTGAAAAAAACAGATGTGAAAACAAGTTTGACATTTTGCAAAGAAGTGGCGGCAGTGTTAAATCGTCATTGCGTGGAATGTCATCGTAAAGGAGAAATCGCGCCGTTCGGTTTGACCGACTATGATGAAGTGCGCGGCTGGGCTGATACAATGCTGGAAACCATTGATGACGGTCGGATGCCTCCCTGGCATGCGAGCCCTCTGTATGGCAAATATGCCAATTCACGGTTTATGTCAGAGCAGGATAAAAAGATTCTGCGCGACTGGGTAGCCGGTGGAATGCCATTCGGCGATGTGAAAAACATGCCGAAACTTCCCACATTTCGCGATGGCTGGCATCTGCCTCAAGTACCGGAGACCGTGTATGAAATGCGGAAGAAACCGTTTGTCGTTCCCAAAGAAGGTGTGGTCGAATATCAGTATTTCGTCGTTGATCCCGAATTTAAAGAAGACAAGTGGGTCACTGGAGCACAGGTTTTGCCGGGGAATCGATCTGTTGTGCATCATGCAATTGTCTTTATTCGTCCGCCTGATGGATCTCAATTCCGTGGCATAGGCTGGTTGACCGCATATGTGCCGGGACAGCGGATTAAGATGTTACCACCCGGACGTGGTCGCAGAGTCCCCGCTGGCTCGAAACTGGTCTTTCAAATGCATTATACGCCCACCGGATCGGTGCAGGAGGATATTTCCAAAATCGGACTGCTCTTTGGTAAGGAAGAAGAGATTACACACGAAGTCTTCACATTAATCGGCATTGATCAGGAATTTGAAATTCCGCCCCATACCAAAGATTTTCCGGTCACCGCGAAAGTTCGCCACATCCCTCCACAGGCAGAACTCCTGGCGATTGCACCGCATATGCATTTACGAGGAAAGTCGTTTCGGCTGTTTATGAAACAAAAAGAGAAAGACGATTCCCAGATTTTGCTGGATGTACCACATTATGACTTTAACTGGCAGCACATTTATGAATTGAGCCAGCCGATGAAACTGGATGCGATTGAATCGCTTGAATTTACCGTCAAGTTTGATAACTCCAACGAGAATCCCTTCAATCCCGATCCCAATGAATATGTGACTTGGGGAGATCAGACCTGGGAAGAGATGGCGATTGCGTTTTTTGAAATCGCGGAACCACGCGTTAAAAAGAAAGTGAAAGCAAAGCCAGGCAAGAACAAAACAATAAGTAAAGCGGAGCGAAAGCAGCGCGTGGATAAGTTTGTGGCGGAATTCAAAAAACGTTTTGATAAAAACAAGGATGGACAAGTTGAACTGGATGAAATTCCTCTTGCTGCCCAGCGATTTGGAAGAATTCGCGACTTTAACGGGGATGGATTGATCCAGGTAGATGAACTTAATATACCTGTGCGTTAAACAGCAGCTCCTCAGTTTGAGATTTCGCGTTCGGTCCTCTCAATCCACTTACTATTTCAAATCCAGTTCTGACAGAAGGTGAATCGAGAGTGTCGCGTACGTTTAATCGTTGTTCGGTCTGGATGGTTGATCATCCTGTGATGATCACGTTATTGATTCTGATTTTAAGCGGCATTGCCCTCATGGGTTATACCATGCCGGAGCAGGTCCGCGACTGGTTTACCCCTGCCCCTGTCGAACAGGTACAACAGAAAACTTCGAAACCTCAGGTAAAACAGGAACGTCCGCCGGATGTGGATCCGATCAGCCTGACAGATGCCGATACCATTCTGGTAATTGACTCGGATGAGTTTTTTACGACTGAAGGCATTAAAGCACTCCGCTCAATCGTCGAAGAGATTGAAGCACTCGATTATGTGAAAAGTGTTTTCTGGTTGGACGATATTCCGAATCTCAATATCTTTGGGTTGCGCGAGCCGTTAATACCCAACGAACGCGCCTCGGAAAAGCGATTAGAGGCAGCGAAACTGAAAACCATAAACCATCCCCTGGTGGGCGGCCAATTAATGTCTGTTGATGGTCGCACTCTGTTGATGATGGTCAAATTTGACTGGTTTAACGTGAGTGATGACGAAGAATGTACCGCAGGTCTAAAACAAGTCGCACAAAAAGTGGCCGCTGAATATCCGGGAGTCAACTTTTCCTTTATGACAACCGGGCGCGTGCCAATCTATCTGACAGCGGTTCGGACACATAATGCCAATAAAGTGAAGTATCAGTTGATTGGTTATGGGATGATTATTCTGATGGCCATCTTTCTTTTTCGGGGAATCTCAGCCGTCATCATTGTGGCGCTGGCACCTGCATTTGGTGTGTTTCTGACAATGGGCATGATTCAGTTTCTTGATTTCCAGGATAATCCTTTTAACGATGTTGTGTTACCTGTACTCCTTAGTTTAGTCGGTCTGACGGATGGTGTGCACTTGATGGTGCAGATCAGACGACATCGGGCTTCGGGTCTCAGCTCAAAAGCAGCCGCCCGGCGTGGTATTCAGGAGGTGGGTCTCGCCTGTGCTTTGACTTCGCTGACAACGGCAATCGGCTTTGGTTCGCTTTCACTGGCGCATCATGAAACCGTGCGCCAATTCGGTTATAGCTGTGTGATTGGTGTGATCCTGACGTTCATCGCTGTGATTACTGTCATTCCCCTGGCCTGCCGGACCTGGCTGGGACGTTCGATTCATAAGGGATTTGGAAAAGGGATCATTGATCAACACCTGGGGCGCATCAGTGTGATCATTGATCTGGTTTTGAAACGAACAAAACTGATCAGTTCATTGGGAATTGGAATCACAGCCGTGTTGATTATGATTTCCTTAACGCTGCGGCCCGATGAACGACGTGCGAATATGTTGCCCGAAGGATCGGAGGCGGCGCTGGCTTTGAGTCATATGGATCAGGCAATGGGAGGATTGGAGCACTCGCGTGTTCGTGTTTCCTGGAACGAAAAAGTGGAATCCGATTCTTCGGAAGTCTTAATTGCGATCAGTAAAGTCGATGATTTATTAAATCAGGAGTCTTTGATTGGGCATCCGATTTCGATTCGCAATATTCTGGGGGCATTGCCCGGCGAGGGGGAGCCAGAAGAGCGAATGTCGATGATCGATTTGCTGCCGCCTCCTTTGAAGCGTGCGTTTTATACGCCGGAATATCGTCAGGCTGAGGTGAGCTTTCATGTGCAGGACCTGGGAATTGCGAAATATGGCCCGACCTTTACGAGAATCGAAGAAGGGTTAAATACGATTGCTGTTGCGCACCCCCACTTTCATTTTGAACTGACAGGTTCGGCTGTCTGGCGTTGGAGGAACCTGTATCAGATCGTCGTTGATTTGGCAGCCAGTCTGGGAAGTGCGGCGATTATCATTTTGATTGTGCTGGCATTTGCCTTCCGTTCATGGAGACTGGGATTGATCTCCATCGTCCCAAACATGTTTCCCCTGGCTGTGACCGGGGCCTTTCTGGTGTTTACAGGACAGGCGCTGGAAATTGTCAGCGTGTGCGCGTTTACCGTTTGTCTGGGGATTGCCGTTGATGATACGATTCACTTCCTGACCCGTTTCCGTGAAGAACAGTTGATTGTCGAAAGCGACCACGAAGCGATCCGCCGTGCCTTTACGGGAGTCGGAACGGCGCTCATCATGACGACGGTGATTTTAGTCGCCGGTTTTTCGACCGTCATCTTCAGCGACATGCGCGATCAAAGGATCTTTGCCATCATGAGTGGCCTGACGATTTCCTCTGCCCTCTTTGGAGATCTGGTCTTTCTACCGGCACTTCTGGCCCAGTATGCGAAACGTTCTCAGGTTCCCGCGATCGAAGAATCGGAAGCGAACTGTGAACAGCCGATGTCTGGAACCTCGCTTGTCGAATCACAGTCAGACTAAGGCTTTTCAGCTGATCCTCTTTCGCTGAAACGCAATCAGTTTTATGATACTAAATAAAGTTAAATATTTGACATTGTCATCCCGATACGTTATAAAAGAACACCATCCAATAGCCGTCTCCGATCCTTCATGTTGGAGAGGCTCCCACCTTTGACCGTGTTCCCTCTCACCAAGGAACAGCGCTTTGTTAAACCAGTTACGACGAAACTCAATCTTGTTGTTTGCGTTGCTTGTGTTCTGTTCTCGGGTTCCCAGCGTCTCAGCAGCCGATCAACGGCTGACGTTTGAAAACGATATTCGCCCTATTTTCAAAGCGTATTGCTTTCATTGTCATGGGGAAGAAAAAGAGCTTTCCGGCGAATTGGATTTACGGCTCCAACGGTTGATTGTGAAAGGTGGCGAGTCAGGTGAAACGATCGTGGCTGGTAAGCATGCTGAGAGTCTGCTTTTTCAGTACGTGGAATCGGGAGAGATGCCGCCTGATGAAAAACAGCGCTTGAAACCGGAAGAAGTTGAGCTGATTGCAAAATGGATTGATCTCGGAGCACCGACAGCAGGTCCGGAGCCAACAGGTGATATTAAGCCCGGAGATTTCTTGATCACTCGGAATGAACGATCACATTGGGCATTTCGTCCGATTAAAAAGGCAGCGATTCCTGTAGTCGTTGCATTAACGAAAAAGCAAACAGAGAACGAAATCAACCCGATCGATGCATTCATCGCTCGTAAACTGAAAGAGAAAGGTCTCTGGTTTTCGCAATCTGCAGATCGCCTGACGTTAATCAGACGGGCCGCCTATGATTTAACAGGTTTGCCTCCGTCTCCCGAAGAATTAAAGCAGTATCTGGCAGATCAGTCACCTGATGCCTACGAAAAAATGATTGATCGCTTGTTGGAGTCCCCTCATTATGGTGAGCGCTGGACACGTCACTGGCTGGATGTTGCAGGCTATGCTGATTCAGAAGGCTACAATGATAAAGATATCATTCGTGCCGATGCCTGGCATTATCGAGATTATGTCATTCGCTCATTGAATGCCGACAAACCCTGGGACCAGTTTATTATTGAACAGTTGGCCGGCGATGAGTTGGTGAAAGCCACACATGCTTCTGCACAGAAATTAGTGGATGGGGATGTTGCGAAACGCGATAAATTAACGGCAACAGGTTTCCTGCGTCTGGCCCCCGATGGGACCGGATCCAGTCCCATGGATCCTGCGATAGCTCGCAATCAGGTGATTACGGAAAGCGTCAAGATAATTTCTTCGTCTCTTTTAGGTATGACCATCGGCTGTGCTGAGTGTCATCATCATCGATTTGATCCCATTCCACAGCAGGATTTTTACCGTTTACGGGCCGTGATTGCGCCTGTGTTTGATCATGAAAAATGGCGTGTTCCCACGAATCGACGTGCGGCTTTGATGTCGGAAGCAGATAAAGCGAAAGCAGCAGAGCTTTCGGCGAAAGTCAAAAAGCTCGATGAACAGCACAACCAGAAGAAAGCGGAAGTCACCCGATTGATTTTTGAGAGAGTCTTGAAAGAAGTTCCCGAAGCGGAAAGAGAACAGGCAAAATCCATCTATGAAACGGAACGTAAAAAACGAACCGCAGAGCAGGCGGAATTTCTCAAGAAAAAATATCCCATGCTCGACCTGTTAGCACCGGGAAATCTGCATCTCTTTATCGCCCGCTATAAAGATGGGAATGAATTGAAGAAGCAGTTTGAGGATGTCAAAGCAGAGGCTGATAAAATACGGGCACAAATTCCAAAGCCGGAATACATCCGCATTGCGACCGAAGATCCACAGCATATCCCGGATACGTTTGTGTTTTATCGTGGTGATATTTCCTCTCCCGAACCAGACAAAATGGTACCCGGTGGTCTGACGGTGATTGGTTCGGAATCGCAGAATCGATTTCCGTTGAACAATCCAGAATTGCCGACATCGGGCCGTCGTTTGGCCTTTGCCCGGTATTTGACAAACGGGAAACATCCTCTGGTGGCGCGCGTCTTAATGAACCGTTTCTGGATGCACCATTTTGGTCAGGCGTTTGTCGATTCGACAGGAGATTTTGGTTCCCGTGCGAACCCCCCAAGTCACCCTGAACTGTTAGACTGGTTGGCCTCTGATTTCATGGGAAATGGCTGGCAACTGAAACGCATTCATCGTTTGATCATGACTTCGCGTACGTATCGCCAGACATCGACGTCTCATTCAGAACAGGCGGCTTCCGTTGACGCTGATAATCGTCTGTTATGGCGCATGAACCTGCGACGCCTGGAAGCCGAAGCGATTCGCGATGCGATATTGGCTGTCAGTGGGGAACTGAATCGAAGTCAGTTTGGCGAGCCCGTTCCCGTTTCTTTATCCGATAGCGGAATCATCACGGTGGGAGCGGGGAAAGTTTCGGAGGATCGGCGTGAATTAAAAAGATCCATCTATGTTCAAGTCCGTCGGACTCAACCGGTCACGATGCTGAATGCCTTTGATGCGCCGAATATGGAACCCAATTGTGAACGCCGCGTTTCATCTACGGTGGCAACACAATCGCTGGCATTACTCAATAGCGAGTTTATCCGTTTGCAGTCAGTGGCGTTTGCAAAACGTGTGCTTTCCACCGCAGGCAAAGAGGCCGATGATACAACGTTAATTAAAACGGCCTGGGAACTGGCTCTCAGCAGTCAGCCTTCCGAAACCGGAATGTTGGCGCTGCAAAAACATATGCAGTTGCAGTTAAAAGAATATCAAGCGAGAAAAGTCAAAGCGCCCCGCCAGGAAGCACTGACATCATTGTGCCATGTCCTGTTGGGGACCAATCAATTCTTGTATGTTGAGTAAAAGGAAAATCGTGCTTCAGGTGTGTTTCATCACCTGGGCTTGTATCGATCTTCTCCGGAGGAGTTTATAGTGTCACAGTTTTCTGCAGATTCATCCGCCAGTTCACGTCGTCATTTTCTGGCACAGAGTGCATTCGGTGTTTCTTCGCTGGGTCTGGCAACCTTGCTGAAAGAGGAACAGCTTCTGGCAGCTCCTGAAAAACCGGAGTTGGGTGAAAAAACATACGATTTGTTACCGAAAAAAACCAGCCACCCTGCCCGTGCGAAATCCATGATTTCGATTTTCTGTGGCGGTGGGCCCAGCCATCTGGATCTGTTTGATCGTAAGCCGGTACTTGACGAGTATGCTGGTAAACGATTTCCCGGCGATGGCATTAAATATGATAATGCCGGCCAGGCGACTTCCATTATCATGCCCTCTCCGACCACGTTTAAAAAATGTGGTGAGTCGGGTATGGAAATCAATGTGGATATGTTGCCCCACTTTGGGGAGATTGTGGACGATGTCACGCTGGTGCGTTCCATGCAGTTGCCGAATGTACGTAACCACGTGGCTGGCATGCGTGCGATGACGACGGGGCGCGCCCGTGAAGGCTGGCCCTCTCTGGGAAGCTGGGTCACTTATGGCCTGGGTTCAGAGACACAAAATCTACCCGCTTTCGTTGCGATTACGATTCCCAAAAATCCGGTCGGTTCCCCTTATTGGGACAGCCGTCAGTTACCCTCAATTTACCAGGGAACGGTCGTCAGAAAAACAGATCCCAAAATTGCAAACTTGAATCCGATTGCACAGCTCAGAGGCAAGCCACAGGGGAATCAATTAGATCTGTTGAAAGAATTGAACCAGATTCACCTCGAACGCCACCCGGGTGAAGATGACCTTTCCGCACGGATTGCCAGTTATGAACTGGCAGCACGAATGCAGACTGCAGCTACGGAAGCATTGGATCTATCAAAAGAGACAGAGGCCACTCATAAACTTTATGGTGCCGATGATCCGGTTACGAAAGAATTCGCCGATGCCCTGATTCTGGCCCGTCGGTTTGTAGAGCGTGGCGTACGATTTGTGCAGGTCTGGAACTATGGCTGGGACATGCATGAAAACATCTTTGAATATTTAAAGAGGCGGTGCGACGCTTCGGATAAACCCTCTGCTGCTTTGGTCAAAGACTTGAAGAATCGAGGTCTGTTGGACTCAACGATTGTGCAATGGGGGGGCGAAATGGGACGTCTGCCCGTGATTCAGGATCGGGGCGAAGGTAAAAAGCCGGGACGTGATCATAATACGGAAGGTTTCAGTATCTGGATGGCGGGTGGCGGCTTGAAAGAGGGACACATTCACGGAGCCACCGATGACTTTGGCCATCGGGCGGTTCAGGATGTCGTTACCCAGCACGATTTTCATGCGACTCTCTTACATCAGTTCGGACTGAAAGCAGAAGAGTTGCATTATGATCATAACGCGCAGCCCGTGGCTTTAGTGGAACCCGGTCAGGGAAAAGTTGCAACGGGAATCCTTAAGTAATCAAACTGGCAGGGATGAAGAAATGCAGAGCTTACGCTGGAGTCTCCTCGGATTGCTCCTGTCTGGTGTGGTTTCGTTACAGACCGCTAGTGCTGAAGAGCTGGTGGTCTCCTCTGCTTTTGATGGAGGGTCCGCTGAGGTTCTGGAGATCGATCAGGAAAAGCGATTGATCAAAATCCGTCCTGCAGGAAACCCACAGTTTGGCTGGCCTTGCTGGTGGTATTTTCAGGTGACAGGCCTAACTCCCGGCGAAGAAATTACTGTCGCCGTCGATGCAAATCAGTTGAAACAGGCGGGCGGGCGAAAGCTGGCATCCGCATGGGCCTTACCTGATCAAGCTGCTTTTAGTACGAATCAGCGCACCTGGTTGCAGACACCTCCTGGGAAGAAGCAGGATGGGACATGTCAATGGAAGGTGAAAATTGATGCGAAACAAGCCTGGTTTGTCTGGGGGCCTCCCTATGTCCCCAGTGATGCCAACGCTTTAGTCAAACGATTGAGCCGGCAACATGCGCATGCGACAAGTTTTGAGTTATGCAAGACGCGAGCGGGCCGTGTCGTACCGGCGTTGCTGGTCTCTGAACCGGAACAAAAGACAGACTCGCGGATGGTGATCTGGGTTCAGGCCCGTCAACATGCGTGGGAATCGGGTGGAAGCTGGGTTGGTCAGGGTTTTATCGAATGGGTTGTCAGTGATGATCCTCACGCGGTTCAGCTGAGAAACAAGGCGGACATCTATTACGTTCCCATTATGGATATCGATAATGTGGCGACCGGCAATGGGGGTAAGAATCAAGTGCCCCATGATCACAACCGGGACTGGTCAGAACAGGCACAATTTAACGCGGTAAAAACGGCCATGCGCTATTTAAAAGAGTTAGATCAGTCTAAGAGACTGGTGTTGTTTATCGATTTGCATAACCCGGGTTCCAATTCGAAACGTCCTTTCTTTTTTGTGGCCCCGCCAGAACTGGCAACCAAACGAGGGACCCCGTTGCAGGATGCGTTTATTGCAGCGTGCCGCGCTGAAATCACGAAGCCGTTTCAGTTAGATAAGAATACGCCGTCAACCGGTCTGAAATATGACAAGCTCTGGAAGAAGATTTCGAGTAACTGGATCAGAAGTGAACTGAGTGAGCACGTCGTCGGGATTACACTGGAAACCTGCTGGAACACGCCGCATAGCAATACGACAGGTTACAAAACCGTGGGCCGGCAATTAGGGCTGGGGATCGCCAGATACCTGCAAACCGATCCACGACAGTCTGGCGGGATTGATTGATGATGTGTCTGATGAAAATAGTATAGGTTCCGGACACCTTTGTATCACTGGAAATGACCGCAAGCGGTTCAGCGTGCATGTTGGCTTACTTTTTTATTGCGAAACGTTAATCGTGCTTTGAGTGTCTTAAAATGGTGGTATTACGGAGTGTTCTACTTTTCACGAGTTTCGCAAAAAAAATTGCTTTCTGATGACTCAATTGCATTTGTTGGTGGAATTGAGCACTCGGTGATGTTTTATGCGGCTGCCAAAATGACTCTACTAATTAAACACCCGATATCGCATTTCTTTAGAGATGATCCAGTAGACATTGAGCACGTTGCGACTGGCAATTTTGCGGCGGAAGGCCATTAAACGTTTTCCGGCCAGTCCCGTTGATGTTTTACCGTCTTTGAGAGCAGCAGCCAGCAACCGACCATGTTGCAGGCCGAAGACAATATTCTCAAAACGCTCTCGTTCCTCTTCTGTCGCCAGCTTTGCAAGTGGTTTTGCTTTGTTGAGAATCGATTCTGCTTTATTGAAAACGACCTCGTTGTAAATTAACGGGTAAGCTCGCATACGGTCGGGTCTTTTCAAATTGAAAAAGTTTTTGTTGTTTCCCAACCCTACAGTGAATTTTTCCCAATACTCGTAATACTCTTTGGCGACCTCTTGAAAGGGGCCGAAAGAATCATAGTACTCGGCTAATACCTCGTCCACGTCGGCTTCCGTATCCCACAGCATCCTGGCCAGCACATAGTATGTGGGGCCGGTTGCAGCCCAATAGCCTTGTAATGCGTCAAAATCGGTAGCCTGTAAACCATTTTGGACTTGAAACTGTAAGTCTTCCGCTACTTGCTGACTGGCGACAAATGGTGCCCCTTCACCCAAATAGAACAGCGAGTTTGATCGCAGGAAAACTGTCGCACCCAGTTTCGACCAACCAAACCATTCGTCGGTCGACATTTTTTGATAATCGTCTGGTCGTGGATAGGCATTGAAGCCAACATAACCAATCCATACATTCGGTTCGATACATTTCAAATTTGTCGGCGGCGAACGATATTTGCTGTAACCATAGGCAATGACCCTGGATTCTGGATCGATTTTTCGTGCGCGAATCGCCAACTCGTTATACCAGCGGGCGTACCTGTCCGACAAACTAGCCGGAAGGTTCGAGGCTTGAGGTTTTCCATCTACATCCGAACCATCCTCTACAGCTGGCAGTGATGCAAGTGCCCCGTTGGGAGCAGCGTCCCATGAACGACAGCGTTTACAAACACAAAATCCACCGCTGCCATCATTTTCACAGGCATTCACCCATAATCCTTGGGCTCCCTGTTGCGCATACTTCTTCAGCTGTGCCAGCTGCATGTCCCATAGTTTTGGATTCGAAACGCACATCTTTACAAAGTCTGACTTCGACTTGGAACGTGGGCGGCGTTGTCCATCTGGTTGCAATGCAAATACGTCCCGGTTTGTCTTGTTGTATTTCTCCCACCAATCGGTAAACGCATGGCCGTACGAAAGTTTGAACGATCGCCCCAAACGCATTCGACGACTCCAGACTCGTTCGTCTTCAGAAATTTTGTCGTAAGTTTTCCCCAAATCGAGAAGACGGCCGATGCCCTCTTTTTCGTAGCCAACACGGTGTTTGTCCTGCGCGAGTAACCTGATAAACCGGACTTTCACAGTCGGTGTTTCGATAATACTGAGTGAGGGCACTTTAATGGTATTATTGCGGGGAATACGCTGTCCTGTTTCACCGGGCCAAATCCAGCGGCAACCAAGTTGGTCCTGCAAAAAATCATATACGGCCCATAATGTTCCATTGCGGGCATTTTTTTTTCTGCCACCATCTTCACCTGCTAAAATCAGCACATTAGGAAATGTTTTAACCACGAATGTTTCCGGTTTCATACCTTTTGTTACCAGGCCAAGCTTCTGAGTGAGCTTCCCCGGTCCAACCAAAATCAACGTTTTGGAAGGGTTTGATTGTAATTCGGTTTCTTTGATAATTGGCAACGTCGCGCCGGACATGATGCGAATGTGTTCCTGCAATTCGTTAGCCGCAATCATCTGGCTCTCTATTGGACGCCCATTCGTCACGATGATGGCCATCGGTTTGCCATTTTTTACGAGTGTGACTCCCGGACCGGATGAAACAGACTTCTTCGTTTTTTTTGTTCGTGATGACGAGGAAGGTGCAGCTGACTTCTTATTCATCGGTTTTATCTGAGCGGGTTTTGTTGAAGAAGGAGTACGGATGAATTCACTCAGTCGCGAGAGGTTGTTGCTGAAAACTTCGCTCGCCAGGTACTTCTCACCGACAGGCATCTTGGCCTGACCGACGAGACGTTCGCCGTTATAGGTACTGATCCAGCGGCCTTGAGGATCGAGAGATGTGAGAATTCTCCGGATTTCTACATCTTCAATTTTCGGTTTGAGAATCGAATCGCCTGCTTTTAAGATTTCATATTTCTTTTGTAATTGTTCGATTCTGGAGTCCGTCTTCCATCCATAATGGGCGGGCAGTTTAGAATCATCGTAGGTCAATTCATATTTTTTTCCAGAACGAGCCATATAAAGTGGTTTGTTCGTTTTTAACTCGTAATACCGAGACAGTTTTCCTTCTGGTAGCAGGGATCGTTTTAGATAGGCTAATGCTTTCGGAATCGGGTCGAGATATTTTGTATCACCAGTCAGGACGGAAATCGTCATTAACGTTTCTATTGCTTCCTGCGTTTCGTCACCCGAAACTCCCGGCGGTTCAAACTTGCGGGCCCAGATTGGTTGCATGTCATAATTGTATTGTTGTGCCCAACCTGGTTGAGGATCGGGCATTTGTGCTTGAATCAGAAACTGTCCCAGCCCTTCTAAGGCTTTCTTATATTTTTCCTCACCGTAAACCTGATGGGCCTGTAGTAAAGCGTCGGCTACATACCCCGCTACGTTGTCGTTCAGAGTATACATGTCCCAATAATTTTTGATACGACCTTCGGTTCTCCAATCATAGTTCGGATAATTCGCTTGTTTCGCAGGTGGGTCGGGTACACTGTCTTCATCCCACACCTGGGGAAAGGCCCCGTTCGGAAACTGTGCATTCAATAATGCATCGAGGGCTATTTGCACCGATTCGTGAATCGCCTCATGCTTGAATTCTAATGCCTGATCAGCTTTTATCAGAAAAAGAATGGCGGTACCCGTTTGGCCATCATCCAGAGAAGACGTGTTCCTGCCACGCCCTTTGCCGTTCCGATAGAGGGCGACCCGTGATCCTTTAGGATCAAAATCTATACAGTTCGTCCATCCACCAGATTTCATCTGGCCGTAAACCAACGCCACGGCAGCATCCCGGGCCGCATCGAGATAGAACGTGTCACCCGTTGCGGAATACGCATCGAGATATGCCAATCCCACTGTCGGTGTACCGGGTGGCTGTACCCAGATTTGATCTGGAGACGCTACTCCTTCGCCCCATCTACGCGACAAGTCGAGTGAGTAGTGGTACACATACCCGCCGTGAGTTGCGACGTTCTCACGGTAATACATCGCTGCCTTTTTCATGGTCGCAACGGCTTTTGTTTGCAGAGGCGACAGTTGTTTCGGAGCAGAGATCATCAGCTGTGCTGGTGCTCTGTTGATTGGATTTACAACACTATTGTTTTCTTCCTGCTGTTTCGCTATTGGATTAAGAGTATTTGAATTCTCAATTATTGACCTGGTTTTTTGGCTGGTGATGCGCCGTTGAAGTTTTTTTGTGGCCGCCACATTTTGTGTTGGTGAGGGACCGGTTGCCGTCTTCGATAATTCAACGGGAGCAGCTTTTTCACAACCGCTAATCACAAGCAAATTAAGTACGAAGAGCCAATTTATACAGCGATGCATCGTCCTACTTCCAAACTGAGAAAAAGTTCGTGAACAGGAAAGGTTGATTCAGAGAACGCTATCAGCCTTCATCTTTGGGGCCAGGTTTTACTTTTCCTTCACCGTCACGCGGCCCTTTTTTTACACCCTCACCATCACGAGGGCCTTTCTTGTTTCCTTCTCCATCGCGGGGGCCACGTTTCTTGCCCTCACCATCACGTGTATTTTTGTAGCGTCCCACTGTGTAATAGTGACTGAATTCTGCAGGGCTCATTTTCTCGTCATCGCCGATACCGGCAGCTTGAAATCGCCGAGTTTGAATTTTTCGGCGTGAGTCGGAAATATTTCCATTGGTCATCGCCAGCCACTCTTCCAGACTGACAAATTTGTCACCGTTTTTGTCGTAGGCTTTGAATACTCTTCCAACCTTGCTGCGTTCCCAACGGATGGGAAGCGTTTTTGAAGCTTCTGTTCGGTCTGACTGATTCAGGTCCCCGTCTCGATTGGTATTGAGAATGTCATCACCGTCCCGGGTACTTTCTCCTGTTCCCCGCGAGCGCACTTCACGTCGTAAGGCAGACACTTCTCGTTGAAGTTGTTGTATCATCTGGAACAGTGCGGCTTCGCGTTTCGATTCCGGCTTGAATCCTTCCAATGCCCCCTCACCAACTTGCTCAGCTGATTTTCGAGCCCCGGCTTTTCCTTCCGCAGATTTTCTTGGTCCGGCTTCCGCCTCAGCAGATTTGCCCCCTTCTTGCGCAACTGCTTCATTTCCGATCGACGAGATTCCAGAAAAACTGAAAAGCATCAAAGGCACAGTTAACACCATAATCCCCACAAGACAGGCAGGGCTGCGTTCCGGTGGATTTGACTGTCCCAACACGTTTCGAACTCGACTCAACAGATTCATCCTTTTTTCTCCCAAAAATGCCGGTGCCAAATTTAAGCCGCCCTGGGACTGAATCCTGGCAACTCGTTCTAATGCGATTGCATAATTTTCACGTTGTTCTGTAACTGAGACAGCGATTTCATCACAGCACATTTCACGTTCCAGCCGTATCTGGTTTGATAACCACCACACAGCAGGGTGATAGAACAGCATTGTCTCCACTACACGTTGCAATAAATTGACCCACACATCAAAGCGACGAATATGTGCCAGTTCGTGGGCGATGACTGCTTCCAGCACATCGACGGGTAACGCCATCAACCACGATGCGGGTAACAATACAACTGGATTCCAAAACCCAACGACGGCAGCTTCTCTGATCCGCGTTGAAGAGTACACTCTCGCTGTTTTCAACCCGATTCGTTTCGCCAATTCCAATGAACGACGAGATAACTTAGCCGGAATTGGCATCCGCCCCGACCGCAGCCAAACGATGTTGAATGCACCAGCCGTCAGCCGGGCTCCCGACAACATCACCCCTGCCAACCAAATCAACAACACATAAGGTTGTGTAGCGGTCAAAAAAGCATGCAGGTTCCATTTATTTCTGGTGGCTTGACTAGATTCAGAATTCTCGAAGGCATCCTGCATACTCACAGTATACAAATCACGCGCAACCATCTGGTGCGAATCGACTGTTGCAATACCTTCTTGGTTAACATATGCCAGTTCAGGGTTCGTCGAATAATTTGTATCAGCCAGGACTGCAAAGGTCACTATCGGACAGACTGCCAGCACGACCAACGTAGCCAACGATGACACGTACCGTACTCTCGCCGATTTTAGTCCAATGGCCGTTTGCAGACCCCAGTACACAAGAGCTATCACTGCCCCCTGCCATAAGAAATGTAATAGTGTCACCGAAATCGCCTGGGCTGTCGGAGAAGTGAGGTGTTCAATCATTGGACTGCTCCTGTTCTTGCCAGGTTTCAATCGCCTGTCGAATTTCATCCAATTCAGTCTGGGAAGGTTTGGATTGTTCCAGCACCTGCGTGATGAGAGAAGTCGATGAGCCATTGAATGCACGGCCCAGCAAATCTTTAACAACGTCACCCAGAGTTTTTTCACGGGAGAGCTTGGCTTGATAAATGTGAGCCCGCCCATCTAATTTCCGCTTCACCAATCCCTTTTCAAACATGACGTTCAGCATGCTGAGAATCGAAGTATAAGCCCGTGGTCGGCTCTCATTCAGTACGTCCACCACCTCACGTACGGTTGCTTGCCCGTTTTCCCACAACACGTGCAATATTTCCAACTCCACTTCTGTAGGCGTCCCTAACCGATGTCGCGGCATTCTCAGCTCCACTCATATAAAAATTGAATACAACATTAAACTACTGATTCCTTAGTAGTCTGTCAACTGATTCTTTAGTAGACTGGTGGAGAATCGAAAAAATGGGAGATGTTCCGAGAAAGGTTCGTTTTCGTTTACTGTACGGCAAACAACGATCTTCGCGAACATCTTCTGGGATTTGACGATTCAATATACTCAGATACTGAGTCGTTGGTGATGGAGTCAACCCTCCAAAAGCTTCATTCCGTTATTCAGACGTTTTCTCGGAACCAGGTATCTTTTGTGTTTTGCAACGAAACGTATTTGTAAAGAGTTGTACTCGAAATTTTTAATGTATCACAAATATCGTCTGTGCAATTTGATTTATCGCGAAACAACTTTTGTGCTAAAACAACTCTGGGTGAATTTGGATCCAGTGGTGGCCGACTTCCCTTGCGTCCGCGTGCTCGGGCTGCAGCTAAGCCTGCTTTAGTTCTCTCTTGTATAAGTCGTCTTTCGAATTGGGTGAGAGCAGAGAAAACGTGAAAGATCAGTTCTCCTGAAGGTGTTGTTGTATCGATGACTCCATCACATATTGAACGAAATCCAACTCCTCGTTCCTTCAGGTCTTCAATCATTGTGACGAGATGACGCAGTGATCGTCCCAGACGGTCTAGTCTCCAAACAAGGAGGGTATCTCCACGTCGCAAACATTCTTGGCAAAGCAAAAGCCCCGGTCGATCAGCTTTAGCGCCGGAGAGCCTGTCACAGAAGATACGCTCGCGTTTGACTCCATGTTTTAGTAGAGAATCAATTTGGAGGGAGAGTTCTTGATCACTTGTGCTCACTCGGGCATAGCCAGTCATACGATGCTGCTGGAATTCATGAGATACCATCTTGGATCTCCCTCTTATGGGCGATAACGTTTCTCTACCAATAGAGAAACATGGCAACATGTATTTGTTCCTTAACAGGTGTTACAAAGTTTCTGGATTTGAAAAAAATGTCTAAATGTGAGAAGTATTCAGGTTAAGCTGTCGACCGGTTTCTTCCGAATACATCTGAATGCGAAATTAATGGTTTTTTGCATTACCACAAAAAGTATGAGTTTGTGGAAGAGTAAGCGGTCGAGATGTGAGCATCAGACGAAACGCAAGTTCAGAACAGTTCCGCGCACACAGGTCAACCGAGTCTTTTTAATCTACCGGGAATTGCACCCACTGGAAATCGCTGGCTTTCACGGCACACAGTTTTTTGCCCCTACGCCATTCGCTGTCCTCACTGCAAAATCCCGGTCGAGATTCTTGACGATGCATCGTTCTCCGACATCGACTGCTCTTTACAACACAGCTAAACACTCATCAATCGCCGAAAGCGTTTCGCCTATCGAACTGTGAATCACCCAGTCGGCGAGAACATCCTGAGGTGTCTCGTCGCGGTTGATGATGACAAGATTCGCGCCGTTTTGCTTTGCCAGTCGTGGCAGACTCGCAGCGGGCTCGACAACCAAAGAGGAGCCTATAGCGAAATAGAGATCCGCAGTTGAGCTTAACTGAATTGCTTCTTCCAATATATCCTCGGGAAGCTGTTGGCCGAACGAAACAGTCGCGTGCTTAAGCAGTCCATCGCACGCTGGGCAGGTTGGCACTTGATCATCGACTAAAAATTTTTCGACCATCTCGGTAGCACCAAAACGTGCGTTGCAACCAAAGCACATGATCTCGCGCGCGGTCCCATGTAACTCAAGCACTTTGTTGCTACCGGCGTCCTGATGAAGGCCGTCGATGTTCTGAGTAATGATGGCTTGTAACCGGCCCGAGTTTTGCCATTTGCCAAGAATTTGATGACCGGCATTTGGTTGGCTGTTATTAAAGTCGTTCTGCGAAATTGATTTTTGCCGCCAATATTCATAACGGGAGTCGGCACTAGCCATAAAGTCCTGAAAGTAGACTGGCTGCGAATTCGCCCAAATGCCCCCCGGAGAGCGAAAGTCAGGGATACCACTTTCGGTACTAATCCCCGCGCCCGTAAATGCGATGGCTTTTTTCGATCGGTTTAGACAGTTTGCAATTTCTTTTATTTTCGACATCGAAATCCTAGATGCATAAATAAGATCCCTATACAAGACTACCAACTTATCATGAGGATGTTTAGAAGGGAACCTTCGGGGACCGTTTTCGTCGCTGTTGGCGATAGTCGAAAATGACATCTTTAATCAACGACTTAAGGAAGTAGCACGATGTCTCAACTCGTGACTCGAAATCATAAAATGCTACTTCCAACACAATAAACGCTTGAAGCCATCGTGAAATCATCGAAATCCAGGCGAGTTTCAAAAACCGGGTTGCCAACGTTTTTTCAACGGACAGAAAGTCGGCCAGAATCTGTTCGTAATACGGTGGTATTCTCGGACACCATATAATTGGCCGCGAGAACTTAGTCGCTCACGTGCAAAAAGGACAAACACCACCTCATTCCTTCTCCTTCTTTGGATACACGGCAGGAGACATTTATGGTTACCACTACTGACACGCGCTTTCATGTTACCGATACAGCGTAAGGTAACGTTGCCGTCTCCCTGACCTTGGCCACCGGAGTTCACAGACATTGCAATGTCCATAAAAATGCTGAAAAGTGTGAACACGCCGAAGCCAATCATTGAAGGGCGAATATTCGTGGCGATTCGATGTCGGCTGAGTTTTTTGACCTCAAGGGATCGACTCATCACTTGCAGAACGTCCTGCTGCCGCTCCGTGATGACCACCTTGGCTGCCTTGCCTGGCATGAGAGACATCCCTGTCTCAGTTGAGAAACTGTAAACTCTCGGAAGTCTGCCACAAAACTCCGATTCCAAGCCAAACCGATTGGCGGATCGACATCTAGTCTCTCGTGGCTCCAGCCTCGCTACTTACCCTTCTTTGCCGTCGCCAGTCGCGCTTGCGAATCCGCCAAATCGAATTGTCGCTGAGCCGTTTCGTATGCTCCGAGTGACCCGGCCCGCGAACGCTGTACGGCCTGTTGATCAAGTTGCACTAATGTCTGAAGCTTTTTCTGGTACTCGCTCATCTTGCCGTTCGCAAAGGCCAATTCAGCTTCCAAGTCGATCGTTACACGTTTGAGATCGGCGATGGCTATTGGCGACAATCTGCCGTAGGACGCCTGCAATTCTTGCTGGTGGAAGGCGACTAGGATTCCGAGGTATTTGATCACACTCTCTTTATCGTCCTTGACGACTGCCAATTCGTAATAGGCTTGGAGCAGTTCTTTCTGCGACTGGCGTAATGTGGCCCGGTCGATCCGTTTTTGTGCGAAGAGCTGAGCATTTGCTTCCGCTGAAATTTTAACGGTCGCAGTCAATTGCCTCAATGCGCGGATTTGTGCCTGCTTGTCCCCTGATGCATTCGCGAGACGCACTCGGCGATAAACCGCTTCTTGTTCGATGATCGCCAGTTGAGCCGCGTTGATTGCTCCTTGAGCGGCTGCGGTCCGCGCTTGCTGCAAAGCGGCATTGTCCTGCTCGACCAAAAACCGCAATTGCGCGACCACTTCGCGTTGGTTTCCTTCTGCTTCAGCCAACAGGATCTTCGATTCAGCCAACGCCTCGCGGACTTCCCGCACCTTGTCCGGAGAAACGCCACCGACATCGTAAAAACGAAGCAAGTCCGACAATGCCTTCTCGGTTCGTGTAACCGCAGTCCGGGCATAACGCACGAGTGCTTCATTCTGGCGACCTGTTTGGGAATACGCGGTCGAAGTCAGCAACAAAACAACACAAACAAAGAACAATCCAACAGCACGCATGGTGACGATTCCTAATCAAGTGACCTTCCCCCGATCTTAGTACCAGCCTAAGTGAGAGAATCGGGGTCCATGGGGCCGGTGTTCTTCTTCCGTTCGGCCTACGGACTCACTCCAGAAGAACACCGCGCGGCAAATGCCGCAGGGGTCTGGTAATCCAATGCACTATGCAATCTATGATGGTTGTAGTCAAGCCACCAGAGAGCTTCCGGCAAGCTGAGGAACAACTCGCCGTTGACCTCCTCCCGATTTCTGTGGTTTCACAACCAGCCCAGAATGCAGGAGAGGTGATACTCTGCAAGCGGGACCGTTGAGAGATTTCATAAACATTCGTTTGATTGGCCGCGCTAGGAGCCGTTCTGACCAGAGTTTTCCAGTTCGCGATGAATCCGCGAATACGTCTGGCTTCCACGCACACATACGGAGTCCGCGAATTGGGTCGATATTAGGCACGTCCAAGAATTCAAATCAGGCTCCCGACGAGTTTCTGGGACGGCGACTCGCCAACTTTCAACTTCGGTCTTAAATCCCAATGCGCGTTGTAAACTCTGCTTCGCCGCTGAAGTTTGTCCAACATTTGTATGTTGGAGTTGACGCCAATTACAATCGGAGTTGTCGACCGGATGAGCAAAACGTTTAAGTTAACCCGGCAGTGGCGAAGAAGCGTTGACTTTAAAACCCGCGCGATCCGCCGCTCGCGTTCACCGGATTGTAACTTTGCGAATCATCATCGTGGCCCGATGTAAACATTACCTGAAAGGATTCGCGCGTCAGCGAACGTCGGCCAATGTTCCCATCCTTCGAGATATTCGGCAACACGTTCACGCCGCATGTCATCGTTACCGTGCGATGTGCCGTCGGGAACCGAAGGTAGTTCAATCTCGCATGTAAATTCAATGAATTCCGTCCACGATGCGCCGAACTCACCAGTTGGATTGCGGAAAAACCAACGGAGCAACCAAAACCCCTTGGCATCGAATGCGAAGTTGACACCTTCGTCGTCTTCCTTGTCGTCGATTGGGATTTCCAAATATAATTTGATTGCGTTCCAGAGTTGTCCGACCGTTGCGTCTGCGAAATCGAGGACCACGCCACCCCGTCCCTGATCTGTCTGAGTACGTTCGATGTCCGTGTGTTCGGCGTTTTCTTCATAGCCGACGCCAACGAGATTGAAGAGCGACCGAAGTTGTGTTTCGATCTCATAGGACTTCACGATTGGAGTCTCCATCGCAAGATATCTATTGATAGACAGAATTTATTTCGGTCTAAATCTTTCAGTATTTTGTATAGTGTCAACTAAAACTCTCTAGAGCCAGTGTCCCCATTAGAATTGTTCAGGGAAGACCGACATGACAGCGGATGTTGCTCCGCTCTATCAGGATCCCGCAGCATGACCACTGCCGTTCACCGATTACCCAATCATAATAAAGGTGGATCATTATAATTATATAAGTGTCAGGTCCAGAAAAAATGACTCCTGGCCTTTAGCTCTCCTCCGATTGGAAATTCTTCGAATACCGACCTAGATACATTAACAAGTGTTGATGTGAAGTGCCGATTGAGATATATTGAAGCGTGTAGATATGTAATTATCCCCCCCTTTAGTCAATGATTGCTAACCCCGCATCAATCCCGCCAGAATCTCCAGGGAAAGGAGCAGGAATGTCTCGACGCACGGCAGAATTTTGCGATGGCATCTCACGACGGTCCGTTGTGAAAGCTGGTTTGACCGGCTTGATGGGACTTTCTCTCCCCGAGATTCTTCGCCTCAAGGCGCAAGCAGCTGAAAGCGGAAGTTCCAAGCGGGATACGGCCATCATTTTTCTTGAACTGGCTGGTGGGCCATCACAGCATGAAACCTATGACCCCAAGCCGAATGCGCCTGCCGATTACCGTGGTCCGCTCAATTCTATCAGTACAGCAGTTCCTGGAGTGCAGTTCAGCGAATTCATGCAAGAGCAGGCGCGGGTGCTGGATAAAATGGCCATTATCCGTTCGATTCATCACGATTCCGGAAGCCATCGCACTAGCAGCCATTTGACCCAGACCGGCTATTACCTGCGCGATCGTCAAAGCAATGATAACGAAATGCCGAGCATCGGATGTCTTACGTCCAAAGTGCGCGGCAGTAACGCAGACGGAATTCCCGCGTATGTCTCTTTGCCTCGTGATATGCGTTTTGGTCGTGCCGCCTGGTTGGGTAAGGGCTTTAATCCTTTCATCACCGCGCGCGATGCGGATGCAAAAAACTTTACGGTACCCAACCTTACCTTATTACGCGGTCTGACCGCCGAGCGTATGCAGGATCGCAAGGCCTTACTGAAGGGCTTCGATGCCACACGCGAAATTATTGACAACAATGGTGTCTGTGATGCGATCGATCAATATACCAAAGAAGCCTTTGAGATGGTGGCAGGCGATTCGGCACGCAAGGCGTTCGATCTCTCTCAGGAAGATCAGAAAACGCGTGACCGGTACGGAATGACTGCCTTTGGCCAGAACATCTTGCTCGCCCGCAGGCTGGTGGAGCATGGTGTGACTGTTGCTTCGGTGCGCGTGACTGGCCCCAGCTGGGATGATCATCGTGATCTGGTCAAGCGCATGCGGGAAAAGGGCATCCCTTATGACCGTGCGTTTGCTGCCCTCATTGAAGACCTGCATGAACGTGGCCTCGACAAAAAAGTGATGGTCGTTGCCATGGGCGAATTTGGCCGAACACCGAAATTCAATCGGACTGCGGGGCGCGACCATTGGGGGCGTGTGATGAGCGTTGCCCTGGCGGGTGGCGGAATCAAAACCGGTCAGGTGATTGGTGCTTCCGATGAACAGGGTGGCACACCGGCAGATGCTCCCTATCGTCCTGAAAATGTGCTGGCGATGCTGTATCGACATCTAGGTATCGACCCTGCCACAACGTTCCCGGATCATAGCGGAAGGCCCCGTTATATTCTTGAACGCCGGGAATTGATTACCGAATTAATCTGAATGACCTCAGGTTGCATTTGGGGTGATGGACTGATTGCGCTGTCGATAAAAAAACTCCGCAAGCAGTATTTCAGTTTACTGCTTACGGAGATCAATGATTCCCATTTAGTGAGTTTCGATCTAGAACTCGCCGAGGACGTTTCCGTCTTGAATGGTTCCCAAAAATCGAAACGTATCGTAGTTCATATTTTCACTGAGAAACCGAACTGCTCCATCACCCATCAGGAAATGGGCGCCTCCCTCATGTTTACTGGAGAAGTTTGCGATATGGTTTGTGGTATTGGGGGGATGGTGCATGGTCATCATGCCCCCCTGCCCTACATGTCCCAGAATTAAAGAGGCGGGGCCTTCTGTCATGGAAGCCATCATCATGCCTGCAGGTCGGTCAGCGCCGGGAATGGCGGCGTACCAGGTGGAATCAGCGGCAATTGTAGAAGTTGATCCTACGAATTTGTGCTGGTGAGAACGTTCGCCCACGACAATCGCATTGGAAGTTCCATCAGTAATATCACGCACTTTGACATTACTGTTGCGATACAAAATGCCCTTTTCAGAAGGGTTGCCGGGGGCTGATGTCAGGCTGCCATACCCATAGATACCAACATAGTTTGCGGAAGAAAGTTCATAGGTATTCGAACCAACTGTTACTGAAAATACACCCTGGTGGGTATCGCTGGGGCAGCGAAAGATGGGGATTGCTTCGTTTGCCAGGCCGATGTTCGGTGCATCGGTGCTATCCTGATTCAGGTCGAGTTGATTGTAAATGGTGGACTGATCGAGGTATGGCAAGAGCATGACTCCCCAGGCAAAACCAGAACCTGTTTCGTCAGGTGTGCTTGGGGCTGTACGAGACACATTTCTGGCGATGTAGCCAGGAGGGTAGCTACCGTGTGTTTCTTCATAATTGTGCAAAGCAAGTCCGATTTGTTTCAGACTGTTTTTGCAGGTAGAGCGGCGTGCCGCTTCACGCGCCTGTTGGACCGCGGGCAGAAGTAATGCAATCAGGATTGCGATGATGGCAATCACCACGAGTAGTTCAATCAGAGTAAAGCCGCGTTTCGGGCAGGAAAATTTCTGTATAGAAGATTTCATCGAATGTTAACCTTTGATGATCATTAATCAGGAGCGCAGGCAGACCTGGCATGAACCGATTGATGGAGTGAAAACTGGGGTTACAGTTTTTGCAGGAATCAATGAGAATTGAACCCGCAGAGTAAACTGAAAACGCAAAAAGAGTTATTACGATTTTTGCTGGGGATGTGGGGTGTCGGGGGCAGTTGCAAGTGTGACTGGTACTACATCGACGATGATCAACGGGATTGTCAGATCATCGGGTGTGAATAGAACCGGACTCGGATTTAAGTCACGTGGAGAAGCAGAATACAGCCCGTCTTTTGCAGAGTTTCCACAGCCACACAAGGAAGAAAACTGGCTGTGTTTGGAATTCGTTTGTGTAGTGGATTCGTTTTTGCTCTGATCGGAGCAGCAAACAGGGGCTGTTTGTTTTTTTGTTGAGCAACAAGACCCGGGTTTATTTTTTTTGCTGGCAGTTGATTTTCTGGTGGTAGATTTATTAGTGCAGCAGCATTGGGATTTTGTTTTGACCTGATCAGCACAGCGACAATTCTTTCCCCGATTCAGGCTGGGGGAAATCGCGGTGTTGGAGATCAGATAGAACAGGCACAGCAGCGTGACACAGGATTTGCGCGCGAACGTTCCACGGTAATTTACCCGTTGTGAATCATTTGTTGCGAATACCCGGTAAAACATCACTTGAAAAATTCTATATAGCAGAGGTTTTTCTTTTCAACTCAGACAGCGTCCCTGCTATACATATTGTTCTTGAGTCACGAGGGAAAGAAAAGCGAATCTAGTCTTTTTTTACAGAACCGGGCAAAATAATTCAGATTGCTCAATGGGGCAATTGCCTCGGAATTCAAATTATTTGGACTTCGTATGTTGTGTTATAAACTCGACAACCTGCTCCGGTTCTGGATGTTGAAAGTGATGTCCTCTCGATTTTTCGGTACCTTTTTTCACGGAAATCACTTTAAAGTTGTCTTTGCGTTTACTTTTGGGAACACGGCTGAACATGAGGTAGGTGTTTTCGTCGGGGGGCACTACCTGATCGTTTTCTGAGACGATATGCAAAACCGGGAGGCCAGCATCGGCGATCACTTGAATGCGGTCGACTGGATTGTTCGGGTATGCCAGAGCTTCTTTTTCCGTCATTCCATATGCTTTGAGACAGTTTTCCCATGATGTTTTTGCACCCGGGCTTTTTCCTTTGCCTCCCGGCCAGCTTTTGAAATCGCAAACCGGAGTGTCGGCATAGATACAGCTGACCTTTTCAGGATTTGCTAATGCCCAGTTGTAAATAAACAGACCACCACGGCTTACCCCTTCCAGAGCGACCTTCTTTTGAAACCCATGTTTCTTTGTCAAGTATTCATAGAATTTATTCCCATGCGCGATTGCCTGAGGTGATCCAAACAGTTTTGCCACATCTATGTACGCGATGTGAAATCCACGTTTGACCAACTCAACATCCATTTCATAATGAAAATTTGGAAAACGGGCACGCCAGACCCAGGGAGTTCCTGATGCGATTTTTGTGGGAGTCACGACATAGCAATTGCGACCATCAATTTGAAAATGAAATCGCTTGAAGCCATGCCACTCGTCCTGGCGGCCTGTCCATTCAGATTTCCCAGAGCTATTTGTGGAGGCATATACTTCATGTTCGGGGGCTGAAAAAAGTATTGCCATAATAGCAATGAAATTAATGCGAAAAATTTGAAGCAGAGATTTCATTTTCGGATCCCAGGATGTTAAGAGACACTGTCGGTCTACAAATGCAGTATCTAGTTGATAATTACGAAGTTAGCGTTTCAGTCTGATCTCTCTGATTTACCTGATCTGAAACCATTTGTCGATAGATCGCACTGATTTTATCGATTATGAGAGTTCAAGCTGAATCGGAAGAAAGAGAAGAAAACAATGGGAAAGTACCAAAACAATTTTCTGACATATAGTTTATTCAACCTATGAGTCAGGATTTAACTTGTTACTAAAACTGACGTTTGGGTGTGTATGAGGCAGTCTCAACAAGATTCATGCCTTGGCATTGACATTTTCTATGTGTTTATTTGGTAAAAACGGGTTACTGCTATGTCTCTTATTCCATCTACTCATACAGCAGAAACATTGACCATGCGGTTTTCTGACCCGGTCATTAATTCTGTCGTTGATGTATTTAAATATTTTGTCGGTACGACTGCAGAGTTAGAGAAAATTGTCAAAATAGACGAAGCGCCGCGATACGAGATGAGTTCGGCAATTGAAGTCAATGGACCAGGTAAAGGGATTGTTGTTGTCAATGTTCCCCGCGAACTGATTTCAAAAGCGGTAACTTTACTGATTGATGAGTCTCTGGCTGATGATGAGCATGTTTTGACTGATTTTTCATGTGAATTGTCGAATATGATAGCAGGCCAGGCTAAAAAGGCCGTTGATCATATGGGGTTCCGTTTAGGTCATCCGACCGAGATTGAAACAGAGAACATTGACAATTTATACCCGCCTGAAGCGGGGTCGTTGTGTGGTCTGTTTAATACCGGGATTGGTCCCGTCGTTGTCTTTTTTGGATTTGTAGGACAACTTGGCGATATCATCGATTATGAATTAGATGATGCAGAGAAAAAACGCATCATGATCATTGAACCCGATGAGACGAATCGTGCATTGTTTCAAAATTTGCTACACGAACGTTATATTGTCGAAACCGCAGCAACTGTTGAAGAAGCTTTCATGGATGCAGCGATTCACACCCCCGATCTGATCCTGGTTGATATTGACGCACATGGGGGAGCTCATGCAGAATCGGTGAAATACATCAAACACTCGCCTTTCGTCGGTGATGTCGAAGTTCTGGTAATGACATCAAATCGCTCAACAACCGCGATCATTCAGGCGTTCAATTATGGTGCCAATGATTATATACTTAAAACAGACTTCACAAAGCAGATCTTAGTTGGCAAAATAGAACGTGCATTCGGGAGAACGCCGGTACTCAAAGAAGCGAATGCTGTCATCAGTTAAGAGATCCCTGGTACTTAGCGATCTATGCATAACCCCGGTTTGATGACCGGGGTTTTTTATTTGCTGTTTACCTCCCCCCCCTCTTTTTTGTGGAGTCGTAAGTTGGATTTGAATGGAAAAGTCGCGGTGATCACGGGTGCTGCTGTTCGCATAGGACGTTCGATGGCGATGGCTCTGGCAGAGGCGGGGGTTGATATTTGCATTCATTATCGTTCATCGAAACAGGAAGCAGAGCAAACGTGCTCCGAAATCAGGGAGTTGGGAAGAAAATCACTGGCGGTTTCTGCAGATCTGTCAGATTCCCATCAAGCGGCCGATTTGATCATGAATACCGCCATTGCCGAGTTTGGCAGAGTGGATATTCTGATTAACAGTGCTTCGGTTTTCGAGAACAAAAACCTGCTTTCTTCCTCTGAAAACGATTGGGATTCCCATCTGGATATCAATTTAAAAGCCCCTTATTTCTTGTGCCAGAAGTTTGCGAAAGCGCTGCAGCGCGGTCAAACAGGTCATATTATCAATCTGGTTGACTGGCGGGCACAGCGCCCCGGAACCGCGCATTTACCTTATCGGATTTCCAAGGCTGGTCTGGTAACTCTCACCGAGTGTCTGGCGCTGGAGTTAGCTCCGGATATCCAGGTGAATGCAATCGCTCCCGGCGCGATTCTGGCGCCGCCTGGCGAGGACCATTCTTATCTCGAAAAACGCGCAGAGCAAATCCCACTCAAACGAGCGGGCTGCCCTCAGGATATCTGTGATGCCCTGCTCTTTTTGCTGCGATCCGACTTCGTAACAGGCGAAGTGCTTTCCGTGTCCGGGGGAGAACAGTTCTCGCCTGGAGCTTGAATGTGTGCTCGTATGCGTAATGGATTCAGGAAGGTCCAGATTTGCGCACAGCTGCCGTCACAATTTGCATCGTTTGTTTCTGCCGCTTTTGAATCGACTGCATCACAGATTTCAGTTTATCAATCGATTGTTCATAATGATGATAAATGTCGATGACTCTCTCTGAGATTTGTTTTTGATTGACCTCATCAATTTCAAAGGTCCAGTCTTTCAGGCCGATGTCATACCACATTTGACCTTTGATCGTATCTGTGGGTTGCCTGACATAAAGACCAGGAGTGCCATGCGCACAGGCGATAATGGGGGAATGACATTCCATACTCAGGACGGCAGATGCATCGCGATATAGTGACCCTGCTTCATCTGGCAGCCAATATTGATCATGCGGGACAACCATCTTTTTCACGTCTGGAGGAAGCGGGTCGATAACGAGCGGATGAATGATTTCCGTCTGATAGGTCATTTCGGGACAAACCACAACTTTTTGACCGCTAGTACGGACCCATTTGATAATCGCAGCCCGTAATTTCGCATGATCGATCTCCTGGAATTCCCGATTGATCGATTCCACCTGATGAATTTTCTCTTTTGACCAGCGTATGGATTTATGAATTTTGTGGTAGGGCGTAAACCTAAGTCGAGGGACCGCACAAAGGTATTTCCCCTGTTCAAGCTGATTCTGCTTTTGAAACGACCTGACTTTGAGATCATCGGTCAAATCAATGGCAAATGTAGCATCAGGTGCAAAATCCTGATAATCGGAAGTGACTTTGGCATCAGTTAAATTTTTCAGCGAATGCGTTTCACGTGTGAAGATAAAATCTGCTTCTGACAGAATTTTGTGTAATTCTGCATTGATCTCGGAAACCGTGACGCCATAGATGCCATAAGGCTTTCCGGTTGTCTTCTTCCAATGGGCGAGTTCTCTGCGCGACACAACACTGGGACCAGAGCCATGTAGAAAGAAATCTGCCTGCCGAAAAGCCTGTTCAAGTGATTCGGAGTCCAGTTTTCCATTTTTTAGCAGGCGGCCTTTGACAATTTTTAGATCAGGGAACCGTTTTTTGAGCATGGGTTCCACACCACGATCGACACTATTAGGCCAGAGAATGATTTGAAAATGGGGCGCATATAATTCCAACAGTTTCAAAATTCCCGGAGAATGACCAATATCACCAATATTGACTGTTTGCCAACCAGATCGAAGGAGAAGCGTCGGGACACGTTCTGGTTTTGCCTGGAGTTGGGAAAAAGCAGGCTGTTGTGAAAGCAGGTTGCTGCTCAATACTCCTGCCATTCCCAGAGATTGACAAAAAGACTGTTTCAACCAAGTTCGACGCGAGAAATCTTGTTGCGGATTGAGCATTCGAGTGAATCATTCTGTCTGATCTGAGTCTGGAAACATTCAAAAAAGAATCTATCAAATCCTTTTTTAGAATAGTAATCTTATCTGTGCAACTGAGTCGACTGATACTATAGTGGTTTTATTGATGGTGATCTTTCTTTATTTCAATTTAGCTCTATTCGTAAACCTCTCTGACTAATATGCCTGATCGAATCCAAATCTCCGATTTACTGTTGCGAACCATCATTGGCATCAATAATGAAGAACGAGAAAAAAAACAAGATGTAGTGATCAATATAACGCTACACGTTGATTTGAGAAATGCGGGCCGTTCAGACGATATTTCTGATGCTGTCAATTATCGGACCATTACGAAAGAAATTATCGATCTGGTTGAAAACTCACGATTTCAATTAGTTGAAAAAATGGCAGACGAAGTTGCGAAAATCTGTTTAACCGATCAACGCGTGGAACAGGCAAGTGTCAGTATTGAAAAGCCCGGAGCACTCCGCTTCACTCGCTCTGTGGGGGTCACCGTGGAAAGGACACGTGAAGATTTTTCCGAAGTCTGAAATGAATCGGGTATTTCTGGCATTAGGAAGTAATATTCGTCCGGAATATTACTTGCCCCAGGCAGTTCACTTATTGAGTGAACATGGTTTGATTTCCGGCAAATCTTCGGTTTGGCAAAGTAAGCCGGTGGGAGATCCTGATCAGGCTGATTTCTTGAACGCTGCTGTGCTGATGGAGACAGCATGTGATGCCAGTGAATTACTTTCAGTTGTGATTCCCGGGATTGAATCGCAACTGAATCGAGTTCGCGATCCTGAAAACAAAAATGGTCCACGGACAATCGATATTGATCTGGTACTGTTTAATAATGAGCAATTTCAGATTGAGCATCGGATCATTCCGGACCCGGACATTGTACATCGGGACTTTCTGGCGATTCCTCTGGCAGAACTGGCGCCGGATTTTTGCATTCCCGGTCTGGATAAAAATATAGGACAGATTGCCTGCGAATTAAAATCCGTAACGGACCCTCAGTTGACTCGCCGTGCTGATGTCAGGCTTTAAGAATCGCTTAGAGTTAACGCGTCGCCAGGCAGGCAGGCCATCTTAAAGAACAGCCCTTGATCTTCACACTGCGATTTGTAAGCGTCGGGCATTTTGCTTTCCGTTTCATCATCCCATTCGAGAATGTACGTCCGTTCTGCGACTTTTTTACCGCGCACTTCGACCACCATACCGGTCCAGCCACCGCAGCAGATTTCCGGAAACTCTGGAACGCAGACTCCCTCTTTTACCTGAATATTTGAGCCTGCTTTGAGAGTTGAAGAAGCCTTTTTTCCCATAGTTGATTTCTACCAAAACATTTTTTTGTCTTTATATCTGAAGGCCTGAACGGCACGTCAGAAGACAGTGTATCGACAATGCAGCATGAATTTCAATTGAAGTAGATCGATAACCCTCTGTTAGACGCAAGAATTTAACAATTATCTTGGAAAATTCGTCTGAATGAGGCTTTTTTGCATCAGAACGGCTGAAGACCGGCAGTTTGTGAAATGCATCTTGTAGCGATTTTACAACATGGAATGTTTTCTGTTTTTTACAGAAATAAAACCAACATAGTGCTATTTCTGAGCTATTGTTTTAGTGGGTAAAACCCTCCCCTCTTGACTTAATTCTCCCAGCGTTTTGCAGGTTAGCAGAAATAAATAGATGTCCGCGGATGGGCATACCAATCTTTTCAAGAGGAAAGCAATGTTTATACGGCGAAACCGACAGGTGTTAAAAAAACAATCGGATTCATCTCGCTCTGGCACAACTTTAGTTGAGCTGGCATTTGTCGCACCAGTCTTTCTGGTGTTTGTCTATGCCATCTTTGAATTTGGCTATGCCTATATGGTGTCGAACATTATTCAGGAAGCGACTCAGGAAGCAGCAAAACTGGGACGTGCTGAATCTGTGACAACCGCTCAGGTTGAGACAAAAGTCAAAGCATTACTCGATACAGTATTTGATTCAGATCTGGCGACCATCATGGTTAAGAATGCCAGTCAGTTTGACACGGCAGGTGTTGATGTTTCACAAATTGACTTCTCTGCCCTGCCCGATATTGAGTTGGCAAACGCTGAGAAAGCGCAGTTATTTATTGTTCGTGTCGAAGTCCCCTACAAAGATGTCAGATTACTAAGTTCATTTTTTGTTGACCCTGTTGAAGCCGCAGAAGCAGCAACGAAAGAAGAGAGTCTGGTTTTGTCCGGACATACTGTCAGGCGTCACGAATAAACATAAGAAATATATTTTACCGAATCAGGTAAGCCACTGTTTGCAGGAGTAATTTCATGCGTATCAATCAAAACAGACAAACGAAATCAGAAAAAGTAATTCAAAACCGCCGGGGTGTAGCTGCGGTTGAATTTGCATTAATCGCGCCGGTCTTCCTGGCATTGATTCTGGGAATGGTAGCAGTCCGTCGTGCTGTGCACACATCCACAATTATGGATGCAGCATTGGCACAATCAGGGCGTCTGGCTTCGATGGATGCCGATTTGGATTTACCACCCGGCATGAACTTGAATGACAAAATCATTCTTGATGTACGGAATTTTCTTCGAGCCTCCGGGGTCGAAAATGATGAAACAAACCTGACGATCACGATTACGCATGCAGATGATGGTTCGGGAAATGCTCTCGATCCCATGCCGAATCCACCCAGTGCAGGAGAGACTTTTGATCTGAGTGATGCAGCCAATCGTAACCGCTTATTTCGAATTGGAATTGAGATACCCGAAAATGCAACAGGTTCCTCACTGACAGATATCATGAACCTGGAAGGATCAAAGGCCAAGCCAATGAATGGCGATCCGGTCTGGGACTTAATTTTAAATAATGGCACAACCAAGATCGTCAACTAGGAATACATAATTTTATGAGTATGACACTCAATCTTCTGGTGAGTATGAGGGGGGAATGATGAAACAGTTACAAAATTTAATGAGCGAAGAAATGGATTTGCCCGGCGATCAAAATCGCCGCGGTGCATTCATGGTGATGGCAGTCCCATTTCTGATTGCAACAATGGGATTTCTGGCATTTGGCATTGATATCGCAGTGATCACAATGACCAAAACCAGAATGCGAAATGCTGTCGAGGCTGCTGCATTAGCAGCGGCACAACAGATTACCGATGCTGTGCAGACCGCAGCTGACGACATTCAGGAAAATCAGGATGTTGGCAGTGCTGTGCAGGATGCAAACTCGATTGCCGTGGATGCTGCCAGAGCGATGGCAGAGAAAGTGGCTCGGTTAAACGGTGTTTACGTCGATCCGGAAACCGATGTCAAATTCGGTAAACGGTATCAGGACGCATCTGGAAATGACCATATGATCTGGGGTGAAGGTGCCAAACCTTATAACGTAGTCAAAGTGATTGCTCGGAAAGATAATGCAACGGAAGGTCAACCCGATTCTAGATTGCAATTGTTCTTTGCTGGTCTGATGGATGAGAAAACGGCTGCTGTTACGACGTCGGCAATTGCCTTTATTGAAGCACGCGATATTGTACTCGTACTCGACTACTCAGGTTCGATGAGTTACGACAGTCAATATGACGCGATGTCCTCCAGTCGTTTGGGAAAAGCACCTGTTGAAGATAATCTGGACGATATCTGGAACACGCTGGTTGCCTCTGGTGTGACTTTCTCTGATACAGGGAAACTGAAATTTCCTGCAACTGGTTTTGGAAAGATCAATTCCGCACAGGGGGTTTATAAAAGTTCAGACAATAATACGAGTGTTTATTACTCACTTGATCTCGACGAAGTAGATGGTAGTGGAAAACTCAAGTATCCATTTCCTCAGGAAGGTAAAGATTATTCTGGTAATTTAAAAGGACAGCCAACTGGAAATACGCACAAGAATTTATGGTTAAATTATATTCAATGGGTACGTACAGATTCCTCACCCAAAAATTATGGCTACAAAAAGAAATACGGTTACCGTACTCTGGTTGGATATCTGATTGAAAGACGAAAGAAAAATAATCAGTCAGAAGATTTATGGCGGGCTCCGATTTATCCGTTCCATGCCATGAAAGAAGGTGTGACGTTATTCACCGAATTTCTTGACGGGTTACAATTTGGAGATTACATCGGACTCGTTACCTATGATGACTCTTCACGCGTCGAATCAGTTCTGAATGATGATGGTGTGCTTGATACCGTTGATCTGGGTGATGAACTTATCACAAATCGTTACACAGATATCGATACGATTCAGAGACACAAACAGGCATCTCACTACGCACCCTATACCGGCATGGGTTATGGGATTCGAGATGCAAGAGAACTGCTGCAGTCGCATGGTCGTGTTGGTGCTCGTCCGACGATTCTGGTAATGACGGATGGTAACGCCAACCGTTCTCCTTCTGATTGGTCACTTCCAGGCAGTTGGAACTGGGATGAGGTTACCGACTTCAACGGTGATGGTCAGTCAGACTATTCAACCAGTAGTCGTGATAAACAGTATGCTTTCTGGCAGGCAGTCGAAGCTGCCAACCTGGGTTATACCGTGCATACGATGACCGTTGGTGCGGGGGCAGATCGGAACTTGATGGAAGCCATTGCCAAAGCATGTAATGGTATCTGGATTGACGCACCCGGTGGTGCCACCATCGAAGATATGCAAGCACAGTTGCTGGTTGCCTTCGGCAAAATTGCAGCAAACGTGCCTCCTGCCAAGTTGTTGGCTGATCCGGAGAGCGATTTTTAATGGATGCGGATTTCTAGTGATTCGTGCCTGCTTGGGTTGATATTGACCTGAGTGCGAGAGGTGGTTGGAAACAGCCACCTCTTTTTTTTGACATGTCGTGTTATTTAGCAATGTTGCTAAATAAGCTGTGGAGGGAGTTACTGAATCGTTGACGGAGTTCAGGATCATGTATTATGGCGGGAAACTTGAAGCAGACGATCAGGATTGGCTGATTTCCATCCCAAAGTACCGAAATCGTATGTAAGAAATCTTCGAAAATATTGCGAAAAAGGAGAAATTTTCATCGACGGAGAAATCGGATCTATTCATAATGGTGTATGAATCATTGCATACAGAGAATTAAGTTAATGACTGAGTGCAGTCAATTATAAACTTATCCTTCCACTACTCTCACCCGGTTTGATCACTTGCTCTCATCCTATGAGCCCTCTCAGGATCAATCAGGGGCAATGAGAAGAGATTACCTCTTTTCATCACCAGAGTTAATTTAACTTAGGTTTGCCAAAAGGGGGTTGAGGTTCATGTCCTTCGACAAGTTCCGTTCATTTGTGCTTCTTACGATCATTTTCTGGTCCTGTTCCGTTTCGAATCTGTTTGCAGCAAACGCTGCCGGAAATAAGATCAGCTTTTATCATCAGGTTCGTCCTATTCTTCAGGCGCAATGTGCAGGATGCCATCATCCCCGCAATCCGGAAGGGGCATATGTCGTCACAGAATATTCCCATTTTATCAAAGGTGGGGAAAGTGAAACGATTGCCATCGTACCAGGTAAACCGGAGAAAAGTAATCTGGTAAAGCTGATCACACCTGATGACAACGAAGCAGAGATGCCGAAAGGAAAGACACCTCTTTCTCAGGAACAGATCACTCTGATTCGTACCTGGATTCAACAAGGTGCCGTGAATGATTCTCCCAACAAAGTGGAATACAGGTTTAACAAGCAGAGCCCTCCTGTTTATGCTTCGCCTCCGGTGATTACTTCTCTGGATTATTCTCCTGATGGAAAATTACTGGCTGTTGCCGGTTTTCACGAGGTCTTGCTACACGCTGCGGATGGAAATAAATTAGTTGGTCGATTGATCGGAAAGTCACAGCGAATCGAATCAATCCAGTTTTCACCGGATGGGAAATATCTCGCTGTCACTGGTGGAACACCAGCCGAGCGCGGCGAAATACAAATCTGGGACGTAAAGACTCAGTCATTGAAAAAGTCGATTTCACTGACTTTTGACACGATCTATGGCGCCAGTTGGTCACCTGACAGTAAATTGCTGGCATTTGGTTGCACCGATAATACAGTCCGCGTCATCAAAGTCGAAACAGAAAAGGAAGTCTTCTACCAGAATGCCCACTATGACTGGGTATTGGATACCGTCTTTTCGACTGATGGGAGCCATCTGATTTCCGTGAGTCGTGACAGAACAGCTAAACTGGCTGAACTGAAAACTCAGCGATTTATCGATAATATTACCTCAATTACTCCCAAAGCCCTGACAGGAGGATTGGCAACTATTGCCCGTCATCCGACTCAGGATACGGTTCTCGTTGGTGGAGCAGACGGGGTTCCCAAACTCTATCACGCGTTTCGTCAATCAGTGCGCGTCATTGGTGATGATGCCAATCTGGTCCGTAGCTTTCCAGCTCTGAAGGGGCGTATTTTTGGTGTTGATATTCATCCCAATGGCAAACAACTGGTGGCCGTCAGTAGTCTGAATCATACCGGGGAACTCAAGGTATTCTCATTCGAAATCGAAAAGAAATTTCCCGCTGCAATGGTCAAAATTCTCTCAAAACGCGTCGTGACGCGAACACCCGCCGAGAAAAAACAGGTTGCGGCTGCCCGTACCAGGTCAGTCAAGGTTGTCAGTGAGGTAGCAGTTCCTGAATCAGGGCTGTATACAGTTCGTTTTCACCCGCAGGGAGAAATGATTGCCACAGCCGGACAGGATGGACAGGTTCGATTATACGAGGCAAAAACAGGGAAACTGAAAAAATCCTTTGTGCCAGTCCCCTTGCAGACCAGTCAGAAACAACTGGCGCAGGCAAAACAGGCCACTCAGAAAAGTGATATTGTTCTGATTGATCTTCATCAGAAAAAACTGCCGCAGGAATCATTTTCAAATACTGATCCGCTTGTGAAACTGGAAATCCAGCCTGCGGCTGCCACGATTGCTCAAAAATTTGACACGGTGCAGTTCCTGGTAACCGGACATTTAAAATCCGGAGCCAAAACAGATTTGACACGTCTGGTAAAAGCAAATGTGAATCAAAAAGAGATAATTCATGTTTCACCAAAGGGGCTGGTAAAGGCACTTCAACCAGGTGTCGCTAATGTCAGCTTCAGCTTGCACGGTATAGAGGCGACTGCAAAAATTACCGTCGCAAAATTTCCCGAAAGATACCGTCCCGATTACTGGCGGGATGTTGCACCCGCTTTTACAAAAATGGGTTGTAATTCGGGGTTATGTCATGGAGCAAATAAAGGGAAAGACGGCTTTAAACTTTCCCTGCGAGGAACCGATGATCTGTTTGACTTACGAGCCTACTCCGATGACCTCAAATCACGACGTGTCAATCTGGCTTCTCCCGAACAAAGTCTTGTATTGTTGAAAGCGATCGCTGAAGTTCCTCATAAAGGTGGCCAGGTGGCGCTTCCCGGGGATGCGCACTATCAGATTGTTGCTTCCTGGATCAAGGAGGGAACTCCTTTGAAAAAGGACGCATCACGAGTAGCCAGTATCAAAATTACTCCCGAAAACCCAGTGGTTCCACGTGCAGGTCTGCTGCAGCAGTTCCGTATTCTTGCTACTTATGACAATGGCGAAATTCGTGATGTGACTTCGGATTCGTTTATCGACTGCAGTAATATCGAAGTTGTTAAAATGCATCATGGTGGCATTGCAGAAGTACTGAGGCGGGGAGAAGCGCCACTACTGGCTAGATATCAAGGTAAGTATGCCGCAACGACTGTGACTGTCATGGGTGATCGTTCAGAATTTGTCTGGAAACAACTGCCCGTTCATAACTACATCGATAGTCTGGTTGATCTGAAACTGAAGAAAACAAAAACGCTCCCTTCCGACTTGTGTACCGATGTGGAATTTATGCGACGCGTTTTTATCGATCTAACTGGCCTCCCTCCCACGATTGATGATGTCAAAGCGTTTATGGCTGACAAAAGGAAATCCAATGTCAAGCGAAATGAACTGATTGATCGCTTACTTGAAAGTAAGGAGTTTGTTGATCATTGGACTAATAAATGGGCTGATTTATTACAGGTCAATCGGAAATATCTGGGGCCAGAGGGAGCAAAACTGTTTCGCGATTGGATTCGTAAGTCAATTGCAGACAAGGTTCCCTATGATCAGTTTGCTTATCAGATTTTGTCTGCGTCCGGTTCCAATAAAGAAGTCCCTGCTGCTTCCTACTTCAAAATTCATCGTACTCCCGAAGATACGATGGAAAATACAACGCATTTATTTCTGTCAATTCGATTTAACTGCAATAAATGCCATGACCATCCATTTGAGCGTTGGACCCAGGATCAATACTACGAAACGTCTGCTTTCTTTGCACAGCTTGGCCTGAAGAACGCACCAGAGAGTAAAGGACGTACAATTGGACGTACTGCCGTTGAAAGTGGAAAACCTTTGTTCGAAGTAGTCTTTGATAAAAACGAAGGTGAAATGATTCACGTTCGCACTGGCGCAAAGACACCTCCCAAATTCCCTTACCCTGCAGAAGTAAAAGCTGCAAAAATAGAAGTTTCAAGACGTGAGAAATTAGCACGCTGGATTACTTCACCCGATAATCAATATTTTGCCAAAGCTTATGCAAATCGCTTGTGGGGCTACCTTACAGGTACTGGGTTAATTGATCCGATTGACGACATTCGTGCTGGCAATCCACCTACTAATCCAGAATTATTAGAGAAATTAACCGCTGACTTTTTAAAGAGTAATTTTGATATTCGCCATTTAATGCGCGTGATCTGTCAATCACGAACATATCAGCTTTCCATTGAGTCTAATAAATGGAATGAAGACGATACGATCAACTATTCACATGCCAAAGCACGTCGCTTACCTGCAGAGGTCTTGTATGACTCACTCTGTCGTGTCACAGGTTCACTCTCTAATATTCCGGGTGTGCCTGCTGGTACGCGTGCTGCTGAGCTTCCCGATGTTGGTTTCAAACTGAAGAGCGATTTCTTGGCAAAATTTGGTCGTGCTCAACGCGAAAGTCCCTGTGAATGTGAACGGTCATCCGGCGTGCAATTAGGACCTGTGATGGCGCTTATTAGTGGTCCGACTGTCGGAAATGCGATCAGTGATCCGAATAATGCGTTACACAAACTGGTTCAGTCAGAAAAAGATGACCAGGTATTGGTGGATTCTCTATTCCTGAGAGTTTTAAATCGCCCGGCTACAGCGAAGGAAAAACAGGCGGGAATCAAACTGATTCAACAACAGATTCAGAGTGGACACCAGTCATTGGTCAAAGAACTAGCAGCCTATGAAAAGAGTCTTCCCGCTTCTGTGATCGCGCAGGAAAATCTGCGTGTCAAAAATGTACAACAGGCACAGCAAGCGGTTGCTGGTTTCGAAAAGGCGATCGCGCCACGTGAAGCATGGTTGAATCAAGAGCAAAAAGAACGGACTGCCAAATTACAAAAAACATTGTCTGAATATCAAAAATCGCTCCAGGCAAAAATTGCTAAATGGGAAAAAGAAGAAGCCAGTGGTTCAAACTGGGTTGCGCTCAAGCCTGAAAGCATGACTGCGACGAATAAGGCCACACTGGAATTACAGAAGGATCTTTCTGTATTGGCAAAAGGTAAGAATGGCAAAGGCGATTATCAGATCGTTGCGCATACGAACTTGAAAGGACTCTCTGCGATACGCCTGGAAGTCCTGACGGATGCCTCATTGCCGTCCAAAGGTCCCGGTCGGTCCAGTGATGGAAATATTGTTTTAAGTGAATTTGAAGTCTATGCGGCTCCCAAGTCGAAGCCTGCACAGAAAACCAAATTGACTCTGTTCAATGCCCAGGCTGATTTCAGCCAGAATGGCTATGCTGTAGCGACGGCCATCGATGGGAAAGTGGTTGCCCAGGGTAATGGCTGGGCGTTGGCGCCCCAGGTGGGGAAATCACATGTGGCCAGTTTTAATATTCAGTCGAATTTCGCCGCTGATGATAAAGGGACAATTCTGACGTTTGTCCTCAAACAGCATTTTAGCAGTAACACGCATTCGATCGGACGCTTCAGGCTTTCGGTTACCAACAGTGCCGGGCCGACCACTCTGGATAAACATCCGGCTGACATTATCAAAATTCTGGCAAAGAAAATGCCAAAACGAAACGCAGCTGAGAAAAAGAAACTGCTTACTTATTACAGTAAGGCCGATAGTAAGTTACAAGCACACATTAAAGCTGTTGCAGAAAGCAAAAAACCGCGTCCTGCTGATCCAAAGCTGGTACAGTTGAGAAACCATCTGATGGCGATGCAAAATGTCCGTCCCGTAAATCGAAAATTGACTCGGTTGCGTAATGACGTACAGCTTAGTACAGGACAGGCGAAACAGAATCGTTTAATTGCAGCTCAGGATTTGACCTGGGCATTAATTAACAGTCCCGCGTTTCTGTTTAATCATTAAGAGAAATCTGATATTTCATTTAACAGACCGATAGATACAATACTAAAACAAATCTCGAGCAAAAGTGAGGAGATACGGAAATGCTGATCATTCCAGGTCAACCAGGCAAGGAAGTATGTGAGTCTCGAAGTCAAATCTCAAGGCGAGATCTGCTGCGAGTGGGCGGTTCCAGTATGATGGGTATGGGACTGGGTTCCATGCTGCAACTTCAAGAAGCTGCTGCCAACAATAATGAAGGTGGCGGACCCGGGTGGGCCAAAGCCAAAAGTGTGATTCTAATCTTCCTGCAAGGCGGTCCCAGTCATCTCGATTTATGGGATCCCAAAGAGAACGTTCCCGATAATGTGCGGAGCGTCTTCAAGCCAATTCCAACAAAGCTGCCCGGTATTCAATTCTCAGAATTGCTACCGAACTTAGCGCAAAACAACGACAAGTTTACAATGATTCGTTCGATGAGCTACACACCTAAAGGGCTCTTCAATCACACGGCAGCCATTTATCAGATGTTAACCGGCTACACGACTGATAAAGTCAGTCCGTCCGGACAGTTAGAGCCACCCAGTCCCAAAGATTTTCCGAACTTTGGTTCTAATATCATCCGGTTACAACCTCCGAACGTCTCGATGTTGCCTTTTGTCATGTTGCCACGTCCTCTTCAGGAAAGTAATGTGGTCGGAAAAGCGGGGACAGCCGGTTTTCTGGGACGTGCTTTCGATCCTTATTATCTGTATCCACCGGGCGATGATATGGATATGAATAAAATGGACCGGATCAGTGTAGATGATCTCAAACTACGTCCTGATGTTTACACCTCGCGATTACAGCGTCGTGCCAGTTTGCGCGAAACGATCAACAAAGGGATGCCGCAACTGAATAAAGCCGTCCAGGATTATAAACTGGATAAATATTATTCGCGTGCCCTTGATCTTGTCATTTCCGGGCGTGCCCGCGATGCATTTGCCCTCGATCAGGAAACGGATTCAGTTCGTGACAAGTATGGCCGTAATACGTTTGGGCAAAGCTTGTTGCTTGCTCGGCGTCTCGTGGAAGCGGGCACGCGTGTTGTTGAAGTGGTTTGGCCTAAAGTGGCGAATTCTAATAATCATTCCTGGGATGTGCATACGGGATTAACCAACCGTCTGAAAAATCAGTCAGGCCCCATGTTCGATCAGGGGTTAGCGAGTTTGATTTCCGATCTCTATGATCGTGGCACTCTCGATGAGACTCTGGTTGTCGCCGTCGGTGAATTTGGAAGAAGTCCTCAGCGTGGTGTCAGTACCTCGGGCAATTCGAATTCTGATGATGGACGTGATCACTGGCCTTACTGTTATACATCTTTGATGGCGGGTGCCGGTATCAAAAGGGGTTATGTGCATGGCGAATCTGATAAGACCGGTTCCAGCCCTCGTAAAGATCCGGTTCATCCGCGTGAACTTTTAGCAACAATTTATCATTCGTTTGGAATTAATCCGGAAACGATTGTCTATAATCACCTGAATCAACCACGTGAACTGGTGAAAGCACAAGCTGTTTCCAATTTGATGAGTTGATTTAACTCATATGAAATAATTAAACAAGGCCCCCTTTCTTTGTGAAAGGTGGGCCTGTTTTTATTTCCCGGTTATAGTTCTTCTACGTGCAAAATGAGGAACACAGGGTTTGATTGATCTGGGCCTCTAAAGTCTTTGTTAAACGGATGTGTTTTCACATCTGAAGTCAGATCTACTTATTCAGTGGACACCACTCTTTAATATTGGCGATAAACGCTTTTACAAGATTACTCTGATAGCGCTGGGGATGAGTCACCAGTACGATCGTACGCGTCGGTTTGATTCCTGACAGACTCAGGTATTTGACTTTCTTGCTTTTGTCAATGTTTTTAGCCATTTCTGGAATGAGCGAAATTCCCAGTCCCAGCCCGACTAATTCCTGAACCGTCGCCAGTTGTGCACTTTCACAACTGACTCGGGGGAGATAGTGATGGTGCTGGCAGAAGGAGACAATCTGTTGTCCCAGGCAATGTGCTTCGCTTAACAAGATGAATGACTCATCCTCCAGATCTTTCGAAGTGACCTTTTTTTTCTTGAGCAGTTTATGGTCGGGGTATACCGCCAGGAAAAGTTCTTCGCTGAAAAGTGGCTCGACATGAAGTAGATCATCTTCGAGAGGAAGCGAGAGAAATGCCAGATCCAGGTCCCCTGCTTTGCAGTCCTGCATCGTCTGGTCGGTTGTCATCTCTCTAAAAGTGATCTCTGCATCCGGGTATGTCTGGAACAGTTTTTTTAACAGGGGTGGAATCAAAAAAGGAGCAATGGTTGGGATTGCACCCAGTCTGATTTTTTTATTTTCCAGTGTGTATGACGCATTGACTAAATGTTGTGTCTCTTCCACAGCACACAGGATATTCGAGGCGCGCTCATAGAAAACCTCACCCGCACTTGTCAGTCGCAAACTGCGGCCCAGGCGTTCAATTAATGGATGACCAATCTCTTTTTCCAGTTTTATTATCTGCTGGCTCAACGATGGTTGAGAAACAAGACATTTCTCTGCAGCACGCGTGAAATTACCCAATTCGGCAACGGTAACGAAGTAACGTAATTGTTGTAGTTCCATAGTTATTTCCTATCAATGTTATAGGAATTATATATTTTTCATATGGCAGATTACAAGTTAATATTTACCTCGTTGACCACCGCAAAGAATTAATGCGGGCCTGAATGTAATTCAATTTTAGAAAAGGTAACAAATGTATTACAGTCGATGGATACTTTCGCTTCCAGTCTTAACCTCGGTAGTAACTGTTTTGGCTTGTGTATTGGGTCTAAATTTTGGTTCAGCAGTTTATGCCGATCCACCTCCCGGTCAGGTGCATCCTTCTGAGCCTGCAATGTCTGTCTCTCGAGAAGCGTTTGCAGCAGTTGTCAAAAAGATGAAGGCGGAAAAGGAACAAATTCGTCAACGACACATGCATCTTTTGCAAGAGCGATACGACCTTTCGAATCGTCCTTCCGATTCAGGAACAATGTCACGCGGTAAGTCTCTACAGGCTGGTGTTCGTGCAAAATTACCTGCGGGCGTTTCTTCCTGGGAAGAACTGGCTGGATTGAAACCAGAAGAAATTCGTGCACAAGGGTTATGGCCTAAGGGGTTTTTACCCCTGCCTCACCCGAATCATAACGAGGGAGGTATGTTGTTTCCCAAGTCTCAGATTGATGAGGTCATGAAACAGGAAAAGCGGAATCTGGCACGCTTTGATCTTGATTTTGACATACCAGATCACTTTATGCCGGAATTCCCGCCTGCCGTGTATTTAACAACCAGATCTGATCTGGGCGATGTTTCACAGGGAAAAGTTGTGACCTTGAAAAATTATTACGACATTTTTGAAGGGATTCTCAACCCCAAACAGTTGGATGGTGTGAGACTCCTGGTCACTCCATTTCCACAACAGCAGTTCAATCAGACTCACGACAGACGGACGATTGAAGCCAGTGCTGGTGTGACCTGCTTCGATTGTCATGTTAACGGCCATACGAATGGTGCCACTCACCTTGTAGGAGATATGCGTCCTCAAAAATTTCGAAACCGGATTGAGGTGCCTTCTTTGAGAGGTGTAAACATACAGAGGTTATTCGGATCCCAGCGGGCCTTAAAGACGGTGGAAGATTTCACAGAATTTGAACAAAGGGCTGCATACTTCGATGGTGACACTACAACCGCAATCAAAAAAGGAATGAACATTTTGGATCGTGGAAGTCAGGTACATGTGATGGCAGAGTTTCAGGAACTACTCGATTTTCCTCCCGCTCCCAAGTTGGACATTTTTGGAAAACTCGATCCCGAAAAAGCCACTGAATCAGAATTGAAGGGTCAGGCGTTGTTTTTCGGGAAGGCCAAGTGTGCCGCTTGTCATACAGCTCCCTTTTACACAGACAACTTAATGCACAATTTGAAAACGGAACGGTTTTATAAACCACAAATGGTACTCGACCATATGGCGAATGGAGAGGGACCAAGCAAGACATTCCCCCTACGAGGAATCAAAGATTCGCCACCTTACCTCCACGACGGTCGGCTGTTGACCCTGGAGGACACCGTTGAGTTTTTTGACCTTATCCCCGTGAATAGTACCAGTGATTATGAGAGAATCCATCCCGGGCGAAG
>Ga0055584_100000030_pt1 | contig 113590 bp, 106 predicted proteins | sample OSDHelmetaG_FD_58716 | JGI IMG/M metagenome (GOLD analysis project Ga0055584, IMG submission 58716) | Pelagic marine sediment microbial communities from the LTER site Helgoland, North Sea, for post-phytoplankton bloom and carbon turnover... | ecosystem: Environmental > Aquatic > Marine >... | reverse complement strand
GATAGAGCATCAGATTCCTAATCTGAGGGTCACAGGTTCGAATCCTGTCGGGGTCACCAAATTTTTTCTTTCGATCCGGGCCGTTAATTGTCTGCGCCGCGGCATCTGTTACGGGGCAATCTTACAGCCTGTTCGTTTAAAGTTTTTGTGAAAGCGGCTGAAAAGCCCGGGACTTGGATGAGGCCAGCTTTGGCGAATGTGCCACGTGCCATCGCGCCTCTCGAGGAGCACAGATTTATCCTTCGGCAACTTGATGCCGTGATAGCGCTCTAGAGCGACGCTTCTGCAAAAGGCCCAAACCATCGGAATAGACGGATAGGGTTTTTCAATATCCTTCTTAATGGTGGGGACGATCGGCGCCGGCGCCACGGACATGTCTAACCGGTAGCGATTACCGAAATACTGCATGACTGTCGCGTAATCACCCGCATCGCCCGGAATGTGAACCAGAACCCGGGTTCCTTTTGGCAGCGTCTCGCCCAACTCAATGCCAATCTTCCGTAAATACGGTTTTGGTTGTTCCCGGTCAAAGCGCAAATAGGGTGCGGTCACGACCGGCATCACAATTGCTATCGCTACGACCAATTGGCCGAGACGTTTTCGCGATACTGTAAGCCGGTATCGGGCTAGTCGGTCGAATAGGGGCTGCAAATGTCCCTGGCAAACGAGGCGTGCAATACCGTAGACCGCCACCGCATAACCAAAATAACCAATAAAGGTATTGTAGCGCCAATAGGACGATGCACCTGTACTGGCATGCCCGGTCCAGTGCGCAAAATAGAGAAAGAACAAAAAGCCGTTCCACCCCAGGAAAACCCCTGTGGCGAGCATCGCTAGTCGATCGAAATCATTTCGGGGTTTCCGTAAATGCCATATCGCCCAACCGGCCAATACGAACATAATGCCGAAATAGCCGGCCTTTTTAATGACGTTTGCATACATGGACCGCAAGATCGCCGGAATATTCTCATACTGCCATTGTGAAAACGGCAGCAGCGATGCTTCGTTTAGAGCGAAGGTCGTGCTTAAAAAATATCGCCATAGCCCATAGGAAATAATCGCTGGGATGAGCAAAAGCGGAGTCCAGCGCGCCAATTGCCGCCATGATTTCTGTGTTCCAAACAATGCACCGACAGCCATGCTGGCAAACAAAATGAGTAAGATCACCAAATTCGGTTGCTTCATATTGACGAACAGCAAGGCGAGAAAACTAAATTGCAGCGCCCATGGCAAAATGCGCTCGTCTCCCGCCCGCAGCCTCTCCATGAGCTGCCAGGCGACAATGCCTAAAAACGCCAGCCCAACGCTAGTCGCGGTGTCGGGATTTGCCATTAAGACAATCTTGCGAACAAAGATGGGATTGGCGTATGTGGCCAGGATCAACGCGAGGGCCGCGAGTGTCCAGCTTACGGGCCGCCAATCATGGCTGGCGGGCATTTTCCTGTCCTGCGCCACCTGAATTAAGCGTGCTAACAAAACCGCAAAAAGAATAACCAGCCCGAAATTCACCACATTGGCGGCTGTATCGGCAAACTGGCCGCTGAGTGCAGACGCAAAATGAAGAACAAATGTGTGGTTATAGGGAAACCCGGGATAGACGGATAAGGATTTAGCGAACCCAGGCCGCGGCAGTGTTCCATTGTCGAACAAATACTGCGCGTTGTAGAGCCAATGACTAAGAACATCGACTTCGGACGGCCATTTAGCCGCAACGATCAGGAGAAAGGGCGCTCCCAGCGCAAGCAGGCGCCATGCGTTGCTCACAGCGAGCCCGTTCGGACGGTCCCGCAATATCCAAACCGCAATGGCAGCAGTCGCCACTGTTGCCCATACCACATATTTGAGATCGAGAGCGCTCAGGGTAGCAATTGCCGTGTAGGCGAATATGACAAGCGCCCAGCCACATAGGGTGGATGTATTTGCCAACCCTCTATCGCAATTCACCAGCCGGCCGATGAGCGTAAAACAAAGCGCTGCTCCCAGAACGGAAACCAGGCCAAAAAATTGCGGCAGGGAGGGCAAAAACTCGCGGAAAACATCAATCATGTTCTTGAAAACCGACCTGAGGGAAAATCACATTTGGGGCAACGCTCAAACCCGCTATAGCTGCCAGGGTTGAGACAAACTTACCAGTGGAATCGCATAATTTTTCTGCTTTGCAGGCACCAGAACGAACATTCAATTTGAAAATGTGGAAAAGAGCCATCTTTCGACTCTATCGCTGAAATACTGCAAGCCGACCTTTGTTTTGTGAAGGCCGTCGAACATCAAAATATCTCCAGACCCGTCCACCAGCGCGCAGGAACTCTGAACGTTTTCGCAGTGCATCGCATATCCGTCAGAATAGTTCACACCCCTCTCTTTCAAGAAATGGGCAAGATTGGCGTTAACGGTGATTTGAGTCTCAAACTTGTTTTGGGCGTAAATCTTGGCAAGGGCCGCTCGATCGGTTCTTGGTGGGAGAGACGATCCCCGATAGCGCAAGCTCGTAGGGTCGTTAAATGTCGCTGGCAGGATTACGTGTAACTTACTTTTAAAAGATTCGTTTTCAGCCAAAAATCGGTCTAGTTCGGTGTATCGGTCGAAACCAACATTCAAGATAATAAAATCCGCGTCTCCCGGTAATCGGCTTTGAGAATAGTTGCTTCGCGCCTGCTCACAGTGGAATGGCCGGTCGGTTGAAAAACAGGCGTCATCATAATTCAGATGCATGATTGAAAATTTAGATCGAACGCGCTTTGAGAGTTTGGCTGCGACTACCAGATCATCCGCGATAGAATCGCCAAGGATCAAAATTTTTACTTTGTCCGCAGCATCTGCCGGGAATGTTCCGTTGATGTTTTGTTTTGCCAGCGGGGTGATAATCGATGCGGTTTCCTTCTGGATTTTTCCGTAATCGAGTTTGAAAACCCACCCTTCTTTCTGCTGTAGGGCTGCGATGGTAGCGATGGTCTGTAGGTGTATAGCGGCGCCAAATAAGCCGAAAGCGACCGTGCAACAAAACGCTAGAATAAACAGGTTCTTACGCGCTATTCGATCGCGATTTCTAAAAGGCCGCTCAATAAACCGCCAGCTTAAATAGGCTAGGCCAAGCGCTGCCAAACACAAGCCTGCCAACAAGGTGACGTTTAGGTCCGCACCGAACCTATTTCTCGCAAAGGCCAGAAGCGGTTGATGCCAGAGGTATGCGCTATAGCTGATGAGGCCAATGCCAACAAATGCCCTACTTCCTAATACCGTTCCAACGATGGTCGCCGGTGTTGCAAATAGAATAATGAGGACGGTGCCGAGAGTAGGGACGAGCGCATAAAAGCCTGGGAACGGTGTATTTTTACCGAACGTGAAAACCGCAAAGGCAATTAGAAATATTCCCGTGGCACTTAAGATTTGATGCGCGTTGTTGCTTATGGTCGGCGACCATCGTCCGGTAAAATAAAATGCCGTAAAGGAACCCAATGCCAGCTCCCAGGCCCGCATCGGTGCGAGAAAGAAAGTGGCCGTAGGCTTATTGTAGGCGCCCCATTCAGCTAACGCTAAGCTCGCTCCAAAGAAGACGACGAGCAGTCCAACGATCCAACGTCGGCCCAATTTCCACATGAGCAGGATAAACAGTGGAAAAACCAAATAATACTGTTCTTCGACCGCTAAGCTCCAGGTGTGGAGCAACGGCTTAAATTCCGACGCTAGATCGAAATACCCACTGCGTAGCCAAAAATAAACGTTGGAAAGGAATACCGTTACGGAGAAAACGCTCTGCGAAAAATAGCGGAAATTATTAGGAGTGAGCCACAACCAGGCAAAGGGTATGCAAACAGCCATTACAAAGAACAATGCGGGTAAAATTCGCCGCACTCTGCGCTCATAAAAAGTGACGAGGTCAAATGTTCCGGCTTGTTTTTCGATAAGAATAATCGACGTGATTAAATAGCCGCTGATGACAAAGAAAACGTCTACGCCAACATAGCCACCACTAAACGATTGAAATCCAGCGTGAAAAAGGATGACCGGCAAGACTGCAACAGCTCGCAAGCCGTCAATTTCAGCGCGATAGCGCAATTTGATACCCTTTGTCGAAATTACGTACTGTGCTCTAAAGCCCGCTGTTTACGGGTTCTAACATAATATATGAAATGCGCGCAAAGTGACCGAGGTGACCCGCGCTCGATCAATCTAATCATAGACGGATAAGCGGTTTTATTTCTAATCTCAAAACCATCAGGTCGAGCCCTGTCCGGGGCATCAAAGTTTACTTTTCATTAATAGGGTCCGAGGAAGGCTAATGTCCGATATTGCCAACAAGATTCTCGCTGTGAGAGACGGCCCCGTGGGACGCTTCACCATAAACAACCCCGACAAGCGCAATTGCGTGTCCTTGGCGATGTGGGAACAGATCGGTGACATTTTTGAGGCATGGTCTGTCGATCCGGATGTGCGGGTTATCGTTGTCACTGGCGCCGGCGATAAATGCTTTTGTGCCGGGGCTGACATCAAGGAATTCGATACGGTTCGCAAAACGCCCGGGCAAATCGCTCATTACGAAGCGGTGTTTGATCGTGCCATTCACAACATTAGCCAAGCGCCGAAACCGACCATTGCGCGGATCGATGGCGCGTGCATCGGCGGTGGGTTTGAGCTGGCGATGTTGTGCGATCTTCGCATCGCAGCGGAGCGCGCCACCTTCGGCGTGACCCCGGCCCGCATCGGGCTCGGCTATAGCATGACCGGCATTCGCCTTCTGATGGACCATATGTCGCCTGCAGTCGTGCGGGAATTGCTGTATACGGGTCGTCATTTTCCAGCGGCCGATGCATTTCGGTGGGGCGCGCTCAACCGCGTCGTGCCAGTATCGTCCTTGGATGATACCGTTTCAGCCTACGCGGAAGAGATAGCGGCCAATGCGCCGCTGACCGTCCGTGCGGTCAAGATCACCACAGCCGAAGCGATGAAATCTCCTGACGATTGCGACGATGTGGCAGCCGATCAAGCAGTCGAAGCATGCAATTTGAGTGAAGATTTCCTTGAAGGGCAGCGCGCATTCGCGGAGAAGCGCAAGCCGGTATTTAAAGGCCGATAGGCGCCCCCGGCTACTTAAATCTGTCGCGCCACCAATCGTCCGGGCTGTCGATTTTTAATTTCTCCATATTCGCGACCTTCATCTCGGGAGGGGCGCAGACCATATTGATGGACGCAATGCGTTCGCGCTTGAAGATGTAGTTCTCATTTTCGAAGAAGTTATTTTTGCGGAACAAAAGAGGCATATGCCAGTAGGGCGCATAGCCTAGTGCCATAATGAAGGAAATCAGGGCCGCAGATTTTTCTTTGCGGTCATTCTCCACATATAAAATTGGTTTATGGCGTTTGATAAGCTCTTCGCCGCCCTGCAAAGTGTCCAATTCCATGCCTTCCGCATCGACTTTTAACAGGCGGCAGCTCTTGATTTGGAGCATATCATCGAGCCGGCCTACGGTTACGATGTCGCCGGCATCATCGGCATTGTTGAGCGCGACGGCGCCGAAGTTACCAGGTTTGCTGTAATCGACCCGCGGCATTCTGCTACGCCCAGGCTTTGCGCCAGCGGCGACCGGCATGGTTGCGACCTGGGCGTAATTGTTGACCGCAATGTTCGCGCAAAGCAGTTGAAACACGCCCGGCTGTGGCTCGAAGGCGATCACTTTGCCCGTTTCGCCGACGGCCTTGGCCAAGGCCGTCGTGTGCGTCCCTATATTCGCGCCCACTTCCACCACGGTTTGGCCCGGCGACAGCAGCCCGCACAGGAAATCTCCCTCGGCGCCGTTATATTCGCCGTATTGTTCCAGCGATTGGCCGATATATTCGTCGAGCCGGTTGAACATCATGTAGCCGTAGCGGCATTTCTTCATGAGGATCGGGCCGTTTTCGAGGAGTGTTTTTCGGTCTATTTTTGCCATTGGACTGAGGTTCAGACGGGAACGTCTCCGTGGATCATGGTTCGATGCATATGGCGAATATAAGTTGCATCGTCCATGCGCGACAGGTCGGCCTTGTGGACAGTGCATCGATTGTCCCAGAAAGTGAGGTCTCCGGTGCGCCAGCGATGGTGGTACACAAATTCATCTTGAGTGCAGTGGGCGACCAAGCGGTCAAGAATCTCGCGACCTTCGTCTTCCGGCAGCCCGTTGATGGCAATCGTGTGTTGTTGATTGGCGAAAATAGATTTACGGCCGGTTTCCGGGTGGGTTCGAATAACTGGGTGGCTGACAGGTGGCCTATAGCGTTGTTCGTCTTTGTATTGACCACTATCGGGCCGATCTTTACGCAATCGGCCGGTGAAAAACACCGCTGTTCGGTCTTTTATTGCGCGCCGTAAGTCGGCCGGCAACGCGTCATGGGCGGCATATAGATTCGCAAATCCGGTGTCGCCCCCCTCGTCGGGCACTTCAAGCGCAAATAGCATAGAACCGAGTGACGGTTTTTCGGTAAAGCTCTGGTCGGAATGCCACATGACGCCAGCGTCCGGGAGGCCGATAAAAGCACCTTTCTCGCGCTTTGTTGAAATCATGGTTACACAGGGGTGGCCTGGCACCGCTAAGTGGGTGGCGGGAAACTCTATGAGGGGTCCAAACCGTTCGGCAAAATCACATTGTTGTTGGGGCGAGAGGTTTTGATCTCGAAACACGATGACAAGATGATCCAAATGCGCTTGATGAACCGCGCCAAAGGTCGCGTCATCTATCGGCTGAGAAAGATCGAGCCCGATAATTTCTGCGCCGAGAGGGTCTGAAAATGGTCGGATGTCCAATGTCATGTTCCGGCCATATTAGCCTGCAAAAAAAGGTTCGGACAGGCCGGTGGCGCCGGTTCCATGAACAGCAAAGAGCGCGCCCGCCAAAGGCTGTTTTTTAAGCCCGTCTTCTTCCAGGAAAACGCGGCCCGACGTTACATAAAGCGTGTCCAGTTTTTCGCCGCCGAATGTACACATTGTCGGATGTTGCACCGGCATTTCGATGGTCTCAACGACGGTGCCGTCGGGCGCATATTTGGCGATGTGCCAATGGCGGATGTGTGCGGCCCAGTAATACCCGTCCGCATCCACCGTGGCGCCATCGATGCGGGCCGGCTTATCTCGGTTGTCGACCCAAATGCGTTTGTTCGAGATGTTGCCGCTTTCGATATCGTAATCGTATTGGTAACAAGTCTCGTTGCGGGAATCGGAAAAATACATCGTCTTGTTGTCCGGGCTCCAGGCGATGCCGTTGGAGCATTTGACCCCATCGTCCATTTTGTGAACGCTGAGATCAGGGTCGACACGGTAAAGGGCTGCGGACGGCTCGCCACTATCGTCCAACGAACCGCACCAATAGCGTCCGCGTCGGTCGCATTTGCCGTCATTCAGCCGGTTGGCGGGCTTCTCCGGTTCGGGGTCGTAAAAAAGATCGGCGGTGCCCTTTTCCAAATCGAGTTCGTAAAATCCGGATTTCAGGCCGGCAATTAAGCCACCCTTTTCACGGAATACGAAAGAGCCAATGAGGTCGGGCATCGCCCATTCGTCGACGGTACCTGTTTCCGGGGTCCACCTCTGAATGCGGGGCCTCTCCTTGGCATCGGTCCAGTAAAGCGCTTGGTCTCGACCGTTCCACATGGGCCCCTCACCGAGCATATTTTTTGCTTCCACAACAACTTCAACGTCCGCCATCGGCCTAACCGCCTTTCTTCACCAGAAAATTGAAATCACATCTTTAGATTAGGGATATTTCCACCCTGCTAACGACACGTTCCGTGTCCATCCGACAGGTAATAAAACAGGTCGAACGGCTGATCGGAAGAGGGCACCGTGGGAGCGCTCAGTTTGCGAGGTTTTAGGGTGGGCGACAGACCGGCACCGAAATAAGTGTTGGCGAGCCGTTTCATGCTTTTGTCCCAGCCGACGGCACGTTTATGGGCAGACCAAATGACCAGGCATTGTCCGGGCTGGCCTTGAGGCGGCGGTCTAAATGAAGCGTGTTTTGACGAGATAATACGCGAACCGGGAAAATACCGACGGAAATTGCCCCCGAGCGCTTAGGGATAGCCATCGGCAAATATAGTTCCTTTTTTAAATCCCGCGTCTTGAAGTTTCCCCGCCAGCGTCGCGTAGGAGATATGTAAATTGGTATCGAACCGGCTTTGAGGGTACACCGCAAATTTCACGATCAGGCCCGCCGGCACCAACAATGCAACGATAGTGATGCAAACGGCATAGAGGCGGTGTCGCAGGGGGGAAAATTCCATCGCCTCAATACGAGCGAAAATGAAAAGCGGAAATAGGATCATGATGAAAAATACATGGGCCCTAATTTTAGCGATGCCGAAGAGAAGGATGCCGGCCAAAATCAGAAGACCCACAATTAAGTAAGTGCGCCCGATGATGCGGTGTTGGCGCGCGTTTAAATTGGTGCCGGTGCCGGATGGCAAAAATGCCTTAGAGAAAAGAGGCACCAGAAAAATCAACAACGGCAGGAGAAAGTTTAACGCGCCGCGCAGCGTCAGAAAAATTCCCTGCAATCGCTTTGCAACCGCGCTGTTCATTGTGTCGTCCATGAGCCGGTCGCGCGTAAACACACCCAACTCCTCGAGATGGTGTGCCATCCAATAGGCGTGGGGCGCAAAAATGGCTGCTGCCAGCAAACACGCGAGGGCAAATTTAAGCGACATGAATTTCCGACGATAGGCAGTGTCTGTTGCCGCGGCGGCCAACAGCGCTATCGCGATTAGCCCAAAATTATACTTTGCGAGTAGACCCAGCCCACCGATGAGCCCAAGCCATAAATAAGCACGCCATCGGGAATCTGTTTCGAGTTTTAAGAGACAAAGATAAAACCCAGCCACCATGGCAATTAACGCGATTGAATGGGTAAAACCCAGCACCGCTTCCCAAGCCACAAAATAAAAGGCGACCGGCGTTAAGGCGGCGAGCGCGACAATTCGCACATCCGTAAAAAGAAGCCGCGCGGCTTGGTACAGCAGGACATAGGTTGTGGCCAACAAGCCGAACTTTAGTGCTTCTGTTGCGCCAATGCCGACACCGAAGACGGCGTTCAGCAGGATCGCTGCCCAAGTATATAAAGGCGGGTTTCCAGTCCCGTAGCCCAGCGCCCAACGTTGCGAGAAAATCAGCTGTTCCGCGTCGTCGCCACCGACGCCAGCGAATAGCGACGAGCGTAGCGCCCAGACCGCACAAAGATAGAATACGACCGATATATAAAACCCGCGCGGAGACGTTATCCATTGGTGCCAGCGGAACAGCATCGATTACGCCGGTGGATGCTCGACCAAATTCATACGATGGTCCTTAGCGGCATTGCCCGTTGCCCGGCGCTAAAACATAAGCGAGCCGCGCCGTTCGCCCTCCGGGCGGCATTTCTGCGGAAATAAACTTGGCAGGTGAGTTCAAATCGATACCGGCTTTCAATATCAAATTCGCTTGGTTGAGAAATTCTTTGCGTCGGGATCCGTCTTTGCGCGGTGTCCAAACGACCAAGCACTTGCCATCGCTCCTGTCGCGCGGTGCGAGATAGTGCGGCCACAAATAGTCTAGTACGCGGGAATCAGGGAATTGAGCACGAAAATTGCCCGCAATAGGGTTTGTGTGCCAATCGGCGAAAATGGTGCCGTGTTTAAACCCGGCGGCTTTGAGCTGCTCTGCGTAAGCGCTGTAGGGGATGTTGAAATAGGCCTTACTGCTCCGTCTAGGATCGATGACGTATTTCAGGCCAAGGCCGGATACCACCAATAAAATAATACCGGTTAAGACCGCCCCATAGGCTTTGAAACGCCAGGGTTCGATATTGCTTACTTTAACGCGGGCGAAAAATAGTATCGGGAAAAGCAGAAGAATCAGCATGTAGTGGCTGCGGATGCGTGAAATCCCGAGGATCAAGGTGCCCAAAAGGGTTACCGCGATTGCAATAAGGAAAGTGCGTCCGAGGATGGTGTGGTAGCGCTGAACCGGGTCCGAGCGCCAATCGACGCGCCGGAATGCGGGCCAGAATGCAATTATGAGGATGCCCAACATCGGCATGGATATGTCGAATAAAATCCGTGCGACTTGCAAAAACCCTAGGGCTCTGGATTTGAAAAAGGTTTCACTGCCTCTTTGTGAAAACCGATCAACAGCGCGGGCTTCGAGCAGCGCTTGATTATCGATCATCCAGATAATATGGGGAATATTCACGACCACAGCGATCAGGATGGTCAATAAAAATAAGCGGTTAAGGATACGGGACCGGAGGGATTCGTCCAAAACGGTGGCGATGAACAGTGGGATTGCAAATAACACAAAGGTGTATTTGGCCAGCAAGCCGAATCCGAGCAGTAGACCTAGAACGATATAGTCGGTTGTCGAGCCGCTTTTCTCCAGACGCAACAAGCCTAAAAATGTCGCGGCAATAAACACGATCATTAGCAGCGAGTTAGAGTAATTAAATACCGAGTCCCAAACGATGTAATAAACAGCGCATAAAGACAGGGTAGCCAACGCGGCTAAGGATTCTTTTCCTAATACCCGCTCCGCGCAGCAATAAACTAGGTAGTAGGCTGACCAAAGCAGCAGAAATTTTAAGGTCATGACCGCAAAGATGCCGACCCCGAAAACCTTTTGAACCAAAATTACAAGCCAGGTGATTAGTGGCGGGTTTCCTGTGCTGTAACCCAGTTCTAAGGATTGGGAAAAGACCAACTGTTCCGCGTCGTCAGGCGCGACGCCGGGGAAAACTGCCCAGCGGAGAAACCAACACCAGCAAACGAGGCTTGTCGTAATGATCAGGACACCGCGGCGCGAACTTACAAAACTCAGATTTGCGGCGAGTAGTGTATCAAGGTGGTTTTTCACGGGTTGGCTCAATCTGGTTAGCAAGGGGTGCCTGCGGCCTCTTCTGTTTTGGCGCGCATAACGAAGTAGAGGTTGCGGCTATAAATAAAGAGGCCACAGAATTGTCCAACGATAAACACAGGGTCGGCGCGATAGATCGCATAGGCTAGCAATGTGGCGCCGCCGCCTAAGCTGAAATACCAAAAGGCAACGGGAATAATGCTTCTGCGCTGTCGTTCACTATGAATCCACTGGATGAAAAAACGCATGAAAAATAATGTTTGGCCGGCGAAACCTATGGCAAGCCAGGTCGCGGCTTCTGGGTCCGCCAAAATCTCTTTTATTTTGGTTACCATTTCTTCCATGGCGTTATTCCACTTCCTTGATGATGGGGTGTTTGGCCCGTCTTTTGAGCCACAATACGCCGGTTAAATCGACGATTCCGGTCCATAGGCGATTGCCGAGCCCGTATTTGGTTGTTCCTGCCGCCCGGGCTCGATGTTCCACATCCACTGTTATGACCTTGTTACCAGAGCGCAGAACCAATGCGCCTAGAAACCGATGCATATGGTCGAAATAGGGCAATGTTAGAAAAACGTCTCGTCGAAGGAGTTTCAAGCTACAGCCCGTATCGTGAATACCGTCATTCAGGACGCGCCGTCGAACGCCGTTCGCAAGGCGGGAACAATATCGTTTAAACCAACCATCTTCCCGCTTAATGCGCTGCCCTGCAATCATGACAAGGTCCGGGTCGGAGGCTGCATCGCGCGCAGCGATCAGCGTTCTGAGTTCCGCCGGCGGGTTCTGCATGTCGCCGTCCAATGTGGCGATCCATGGCGCATGCGCGGCGCGGACACCGGTCATTGTTGCAGTGCTTTGGCCGCAACAATTTTCATGATGCAAAACGCGTAAAGTGGGATGGCGTTGCTTAGCCGCAATCAAGGTTTCGAGCGTGGCATCTTCACTTCCATCGTCGATACAGAGGATTTCGAATCCGCACAAATCAGTCAACGCGGTCTCAATTTCACTAAGGAGCGGCTCCACATTGTCCATCTCCTCCTTCATAGGCACGACCACGGATATTTCGGGCATGGCGGATTCCGTATTGTTCGATTTGTCGATCAAGGAATGGGCTCGCTTCAAATATCGGATCGGGCGCTGCACCGTGGTGCTTGCAACGGGCCTTTTTTTAAATCATCGATCTTTGCATTGCGAGGTCAAAAGTTTACCGCTCGGGTGTAAGCGCCATCATCCGTGAAAAAAAGGCCCTGTCTACCGAATCCGTCACGAGGCCGCGCTGTGAGAACAGCGATCGTAAATCGTCTTTTAAATAATCCGCGTAATAGGGTTCGTGGGTCGCCTCCGGAAACCGGTCTAGCAATGGATCGAATGGCGTATAGTCGCCCGGTTGCAATGAATCCATAAAAACCAGCAAACCATCCGGTTTCAGCACGCGTCTCATCTCGGCCGCGGCCAGGCGACGAATGGGCCGCGGTAATTCGTGAAATAGATAGATACAGCTAATGACGTCGAACGTATCATCGGCAAACGGTAGTCTTTCCGCTGCACTTTGGACGAGATTGTGACGTGACCACGGCGCGAGGTTGGAGTGTGCTTTTTGGAGATAGGGGCGGCTGAGATCGAGACCGGAAACGGTTAGGCGCGGAAAATTTTGTTTTATGGATTTCAGGAATCGCCCTGTACCGCACCCAACGTCCAGTAAACGACAATTCCGCATGCCTTTTTGTCGGATAGCATTGCCGATCGGGACGAGGGCTTGGCGACGCATGGCATCAGCGCCGCCGGTGAAGAGCACTTCCACCTGATAATCGTACAGTTGTGCCGAATCCGCACTTAAATAGCCGTCCGATTGATAGTGAAAATTATGCAAATAGTAATCCGGCAGTCCAGGCGTTGAATTTGTTCCTGCCACTTCGCGGCCGCTACCACTCGATTTACGCCGATTAACTTTCTTGAGATCGCGAAAATAGCGCGTCGATTGGCGTAGCACCGCTAGTGGGTTGGGCCACTGATCTTCCGGTGCCTGGTAAAACCCAGCTTCTATATTAGCCCAATCGCGATCGAATAATTGTTGTAAATCTGTGGCGATTGTCTTTGTGCCGGGAAATTTCTGTTTTTCGGATTTGGTCGGTGGCGTTGAGGGCGGTGATAATCGGACCGTTGCCGCATAATGGGTGGAAAACCAACCCGCTCGTAATCGTTGGGATGTCCTGTACGATAACTTTTCCAAAAGGTTTGCCATATACCGATTGTATCGGCGATAGAGCGTAAAATCAGCTGCATCGTTGCTCTTCACGATTAAATCTATTAGGCAAGACGCACTGTTAAAATGAGGGCGCCTGAATGTTTAAAACGCTTGATGATATAGAGGTGGCGGGGAAACGCGTGTTGGTGCGCGCTGATCTCAACGTCCCTGTCCAAAATGGCAAAGTGAGTGACGTGACGCGTATCGAGCGGTTAATCCCGACTTTGAACGTGTTATTGGAAAGAAATGCACGCGTCGTCGTTATGTCGCATTTTGGCAGACCGAAAGGTCAAGTCGTGCCGGAGCTGACACTCAAACCGATTGCGGAGGCGTTGTCGAAAGTGCTCGGCGGGAAAGCCGTTGCGTTTGCTGAAGATTGCATTGGCCCGGAGGCAGCGCGTGTCGTGAACGCTTTACAGGACGGCGAGGTCGCTGTTCTGGAAAATTTGAGATTTCATCCGGGGGAAGAAGCGAACGCGCCGGAATTTGTTGCCGAACTCGCAAAACTCGGTGACGTCTATGTAAATGATGGTTTCTCCGTATCTCACCGGGCCCACGCATCGACGACCGATATCGCAAAACACCTTCCGTCCGCTGCGGGCATTAATATGCAAGCGGAACTGGATGCTTTGGAAGCCGCATTGGACCATCCCAAAAGGCCCGTCGGCGCAATCGTTGGCGGGGCCAAAGTCTCGACCAAGCTCGAGGTGTTGGGCCACTTGGTGGGCCGCATGGATTTTCTGGTCATTGGCGGCGGGATGGCGAATACTTTTTTACATGCGCTCGGTACTGATATCGGCGCCAGCCTCTGCGAAAAAGATTTGGCCCCTACGGCCAACGCCATTATGGCAAAAGCCAATGACGTCGGTTGTGAAATCGTGCTGCCGTCGGATGTGGTCATCGCGTCGAGACTTGAGGCGGGTATTGCGACCGATGTGGTTCCCGTCGCAGGCGTGCCATCAGATCAGATGATTTTGGACCTAGGGCCTGAGAGCGCCGCCGGGCTTGCGGTTAAGCTCACCGAGTGTTCGACGCTTTTATGGAATGGTCCGCTGGGGGCCTTTGAGGTTGAACCCTTCGACGCCTGTACGAACACCGTTGCGCGCGCTGCGGCGGCCCTGACAAGATCGGGTGATCTCATTTCCATTGCCGGTGGTGGCGATACGGTGGCGGCCCTAAATCAGGCCGGCGTCACGGATGATTTTGCGTATGTATCGACGGCGGGTGGCGCCTTCCTTGAGTGGCTGGAAGGGAGGGAGCTGCCGGGCGTGGCGGCCCTTGGACGAACTATGAGGAAAGGTGATTGAAACGCCTTTTGCTGATTGTGGTGTTGTTGTGGCCCGGCGCGCTCCAGGCCACGGAACCCGGGCAGCAGTTTTTTTATCGTCCACAAGAGATGCCCAAGCCATTCGCAACGGAAAGTGCCGGCAATCCCCCGCAGATTGTTCGTCGTAAAGCGAGTTGGCGACCCAAGGTGCCTCCCGGATTTCAAGCTAATCTCTTTGCGTCCGGCTTGGATCACGCACGCTGGTTGGCCGTGGCCCCGAGTGGCGAGGTGTTTTTGTCCGAAGCCCGGTTTGATCGTGTGACCTTGCTGATTGACCGGGACAAAGACGGACGGGCCGATGAAAAACATATATTCGCCAAGGACCACAACACACCACATGGCTTGGCTCTTCATAAAGGGCACCTGTATGTCGCTGATTTGGATCGTGTATGGCGTTATCGCTGGCGGCCAGGCCAAACCCGTGCATCAGGACCGGCAGAACCTTTCACCAAGGCTGGTTCACTGGGGTCCGCTGACGGTCATTGGACACGCAACATTGCCTTTGGTCCCAAGGGTAAGTCTCTTTATGTCGCCATCGGAAGCCGGGGTAATATTGGTATCGAACCGTTGCCGCGGGCAACAATTAAAGAGTTCGACGTGTCGTCGCGCGCAGGGACCATCTTTGCCAGCGGTCTCCGAAATCCCGTGGGCATCGCATTTCATCCCGATACGGGTACTCTTTATACGACTGTGAATGAACGTGACGGCCTCGGTGATGAATTGGTGCCTGACTATTTCACCTCTGTGAAGCGCGGCGGGTTTTATGGTTGGCCGTACTCCTATATCGGTTCCACACCACAACCTGGCTTGACCAAGCGCCGACCTGATTTGGTGGCGCGGGCCATTGTGCCTGACGTTTTGTTGCAATCTCATTCGGCGCCAATGGCAGTTCTTTTTGCAAAAGGTGGACAGTTTCCAAAGGACTGGCAGGACGATGCGTTCGTTGCGTTTCGAGGGTCCTGGAATGCCGCCTTTCCGCGTGGTTATAAGGTGGTCCGAGTTTTATTTGAGAATGGTAAGCCGACGGGCGGCTATGAAAACTTTGTTACCGGATTTCGGGTCGATAAACCGAGCAGCAGCGGGCCGGCCTTGGTGTGGGGCCGCCCCGTGGGCCTTGCCCTGTTGCCGGACGGCAGCATGCTTATCGCAGTCGACGCGGCACAGGAGATTTGGCGCATTTGCCGAACCAAGTGAAATTCCCAGCACTTGCCCCAAACGCTGCGACAGGAGAGAGTGCCGATATGGGTGAATTACAATCACAGCAACCGTTTGGACCGCGGGTTCCGGAAGTGCCGGAGGGTGACAACCGCGAACGGCTTGTCTGCCCTGAGTGCAGCTATATTCGATATGACAATCCGAAAATCGTTGCCGGAGCAGTCGTGCTTTGGCAAGGGCGGTATCTGCTTTGCCGTCGCGCTATCAATCCGCGCAAGGGATACTGGACCATTCCGGCCGGCTATATGGAGTTGAATGAGACGGCTTTGGACGGCGCAAAAAGAGAAGTGTTGGAAGAGGCGGAAGCAGAAATTATCGTGGATGGGCTACTGGCGATTTACAACATCCCCCGTATCAGCCAGGTGCAACTTATCTATCGTGCGCAACTGGTCGAAGGGAAACATGGCCCTGGTGATGAAAGTTTGGAAACTGCATTATTTGAGTGGGATGATATTCCGTGGGATGAACTCGCCTTCCCGTCGGTAACCTGGGCGCTCAATCATCACCGAGAGGTCGCTGATGAAGCGGTGTTTCAACCAAGGACGAATCCTGTAGGTGACTGGGGCGATTATTGATCCGGCGAATTGTCAGGTTTGTCTGCATCGGCGGTCTCCATTTTATATCTTGAAAAGACCGGGACCTGCAGTGCGGTAAACGCGAAAGTCAAAATCAATATACCAAAGATCTTGAAGTTGAGCCAAATTTCGGTCGAAACATTTCGCCAAACCGCTTCATTTAACGCCGCCATAACAATGAAAAAGATGGCGAACCGCCAGCTTAAAATCCACCAGCCGCGATCTTGTAACGGCCACGCTGATTCGAGAAGTGGTTTGAGCAGCGGGCGCTTGAAATAGAGGCCCCCCAGCAAAACGACAGCAAACAGGCATTGGACAATGGTCGGTTTCATTTTGATGAAGCGTTCATCTTCAAACCACAAAGTGAGTCCGCCAAAGACAAGCACAATGACCGTGGTGACAATAAACATAATGGGTGGTCTCTGTCGCCAGACGGCAAGCAGCAAAATGACGATAAGCACGGCAACCATAAAGGCGCCGGTCGCAGTGATAAGATCCTTGCCACCAGCATAGAATGCGACAAAAAATGTTAGGAGCGGGCCGTACTCGGTCGCGGGACGGAGCCAGCCGGGGGCGTTGGAATCAGAGTTTGACATATACGTCTTATAAACCGTTCCGGCGGAACGTTGATAGCGTCCTTTAATTTTATCGTATTTTACGGGCGGGACAATCTGTCTGGTTGGTGACGATGGGGTGGATGGTCTAGACTCCGAAGCCGATAGGGGGATTTGTACTAACCGATGACACGATCTTTCCTCACCTTCCGGTCTTTGCTGGACCCGTTGCCCAGCGAGAGTTTTATGGCCGAACATTTGGATCAGGCTCCGGCATTTGTCGGCGGCGATGGGTCCAAGTTTGCCGGTCTCTTCGATTGGGAAGATGCCAGCAAATTTTTAAACAACAGTAAATTGTGGTCGAGTGAAACGCTTAAGCTGACCGAGGCGGGCGAAAACGTGCCCCCAGCGCAGTATTGTTTCCAAGGGACTAATCGGGGCTTACAGCCCATCCAGCGCCCGGACCCCATGTTGGTGTTGGAATGTATCCAACGTGGTGCGGTTTTAATGTTGGAATCGATGGAATCTGCCACACCGCATTTGACCCGTCTGACTGCTGCGCTGAGTTCTGCGCTCGGTGGCGCGGGCACTGTGCGCATAACCTGTTCCGGCTCGGCCGAGCTGGCCGATGTGGTCGACTTCGATATGGGCGATGCTTTTCATCTACAGCTGGATGGAAATTCATCTTGGGTGCTCTACGAAGAACGGGCGGAGAGGGGCGGCGATAGTGCGCCGAACGAACTGGCAGGCGAGTTGGAAATGACCACCGGCGACGTGTTGTACCTACCGGCGGGACAATTTTATCGGGCCGCTGCTACCGGCGGTTCCGCACTGTGGCTTACAATTGTCGTTGTCCGGCCAACAGGCCTCGATATTGTGCCTTTAATCCATGAATGTTTGACGGACACACCGATATTTCGAGCAGATTTGCCGACCTTTGACAATGCGGCGGCCCATAAGCGGCATCTCGAGGTGCTGGCGAATGCGTTGCGCTTATCGGTTGGTTCAGAAGCGTTTGCCGCAAAAGTTATGGAATTTCAGCGCAGCCGTATGCATATTTCGAAAATCGCCGCCTTTGCCTTGCCAAGCCACGATATAAGCGAATTTTTCAGAGTGCCAGTTGACGCCATCGAGCCGGAAGGCGTCGCGCAGGAGACAGGTGAGATAGCCCGCTGGGCGATGGCAGCGGAGGTTTTCACCCAGGCTGATCTTCAAGAAAGTTTTCCGCAGCATTCGGTTGATGCCTTGGTGGCTATTATAGCCACACTTCAAGAATGCGGTTTTGTCGAACAGTCAACGGCGGCCAAAGCATGATGGCCGATACCGTCCGCCGCTTTTCCGATTTGATCGCGCCTGTCACGGTTGAGGATTTTACTGGGACTATGGCGGGTAAGCCGCATCTCTACATTCCCGGTCCCGACGATAAGTTCTCTAACGTTGCTTCATGGGAGATGGTCAATCGGCTGCTCGAGCGGACGTCGCTCTGGAACAGTAGGTTGTTAACGCTGGCCAAAGACGGTCCGACCTTTGATGCGGAACAGTACTGTCAGGCGGATACGGACATCGACGGTCACGCAATTATGCGCCCCGTGCCGAGCCTGATACGCAAACATTTGAAAGATGGCGCAACGTTGGTTCTTAATCATGCGGATACGTTGACGCCTGAATTGGCGGCGGTCTCATCCTGTCTCCAGCTGCAATTCAGCGCACAAATCAAATGTAATATTTATTGCTCTTGGCAAGAGAATCAGGGTTTTGCGACCCATTTTGACGGCAGGGATGTGTTCGTGTTGCACATTGCTGGCAAGAAATCCTGGAATCTGTATGACGGGTTTTATGAGCTCCCGATGGGAGATTCGCCTTACATCTTCCGGCTCGGGCATGAAGAAAATGAGCGGCTGAAAGGAAACTGTATCGAGCGGTTGGAGATGACCCCAGGCGACCTTCTTTATATCCCGCGCGGTCAATACCACGACGCGATTGCATCGAGCGACGCCAGCCTCCATCTCACTTTTGGGTTGGTTCCAATGATGGGCATCAACCTTATCGATATGATTCAGGTGTGTCTTGGAGACGAGTCGCTGTTCCATGAGCGATTGCCGCATTTCGATAACCCGGCGGCGTTACAGACGCATATCGGCCGGCTTGCGGACCGATTGTCGGACATATTGATGGCCCCGGAGACCAGCACTATGGTGCGAGAGAATCAAGAAAGTGCTGCACTGCAGGGGTCTTTTGCATCGTTCGATTTGCCGGGCACCGAAAAAATTTCTACATTCCGAGTTCTTCACGATGTGTTGATCGAATCGGCTGACAGGGATTCCGGTTTGGCGGCAGTTTCCGAATGGGTGGCTGCGCGCGACTATTTCACAGACCGTGATCTTGCCGTGGCTTTTCCGGCGCTTAAACAGGCTGACGGTATCGAGGTACTTAACAAACTACTCGTCGCAAACCGAATTCTTCAGATTGGCTAACCTATTGTGTGCTTCGGGCGGCCCAGGTCGACCGCCACTGGGGACGATCAATTCTTGTGCTTTGATCCTCTAAGTAATAGATTCTAAAGATGGTTTCCGACGGACCAAGAATTCCAGGCTCAGCCATTCCGGGCGGCGGCGTATTGCCGTTGCGACGTCGTGCGCGCGATGAGGTTGCCGAAGAAGAAGGCTCCTTCGCACCTTTGAAAAAACGCGGGCGGTTCGATCCGACGAATATAGAAGCGGCGTTAAAACGGTTAGCTGAACTCTTATCGTTGGACCGGGACGCGCCGCGGCAAGATGTCATGCCGCGTGGGTTTTATCTCGACATCTTGGTTTGACCACCGCATAAGCCTTTTCCCGCCAATCAAGACCGCATAAAATCCTTTGTTGGATTCGTGGTTAAAATTCCGTTAATAAACCCTCGTATTTTAGGTAAATTATCGCGTTAAGAAATTGTATACGCGTCACCGACTATTATTTGCGGACTGAACCGTAACGGGCATAGAAAACCATGGCATTTGATTTTAGTCGCATCTCTGTTCTTCTCGTCGAAGATGCCGCCTTTATGCGCAGCCTTATGGTTGGCGTAATGCGCGCGCTCGGGGTGGAACGCATTCATCTTGCCGAAGACGGCCAGGAAGCCATCGATATGATGAAGGTGCTGGCCGGTAACGCGGAGAAAACCGGTTTCTCCCCGGTGGATATGATTGTCTCCGATGTGGAGATGCCAAACGTCGACGGTTTGATGTTCTTGCGATGGCTGCGCCGACACGAACAATCGCCTGACCGGTTTATTCCGGTTGTGATGACGGACGTGGCGGATAGCGCCATCGTTGGTAAGGCGCGCGATGCGGGTGTGACCGAATTTGTCGTCAAGCCGTTTTCCGTTGAAGGACTGGCCGCGCGCATGGCGAACGTGATCGAGTTTCCCCGTCAATATGTTTATAACCCTACTTACTTTGGGCCCGATCGGCGGCGCCATGAACCGACAGAAATCGAAGATGATAAACGGAAGTTGGGCGACGACGATGTAAACATTATTTATTCGGGCAAAACGCCGGATGCGGATAAGGAAGGCGTCAAAGTTTGGCTATTCCGTCAGCAAAATCGGTTGCTCGAGAGGATGGGTGGGAAGAGCGCCGCAGAAGGCGGCTCCATCGATCCGGACATGCTGAAAGCGGCCCGCGAACAAGTGGTGGAGATGGAAGAGGATTATGCGGATTGGGTTGCTTCTTCCATAACCAAACTTGAACAAACTCATAACCGAATCGTCGAGAATATAGCTGACGCACCCCGGCAGTTGGATGCGATGCGCGTGGTTGCCCGCGAGCTGCGGGGGCAAGGGGGGACATTCGGCTATCCGTTGATGACCCATTTTGGTCGGTCGTTGGAGGAAATTGCCTCAGAGGACGTCCGCGCAACCGAGCAGTTAGTGGAACTCATTAGCGCTCATATCGACGGTATAAAGGTGGTTATGCGCGAACATATCAAAGGCGATGGCGGTGAGATTGGCGCGGAGCTGTTAAAAGGGCTCGAAGAGGCCAAGAAAAAGCACGCCACGTCGGAAGCCGTCTAAGCCTTTTCCGGCAGTCCAACCAGGCTGCGCGCGAAATCCTTTGCCTCGAAGGGCTGTAAATCCTCTGCACCCTCGCCGATTCCAATCGCATGAACCGGCAATCCAAATTTATCTGCAAGGGCGACCAGTACGCCCCCTTTTGCGCTGCCATCTAGCTTGGTCACGATGAGGCCGGTGACCGGCGCGACTTTCTGGAATGTCTCGACCTGGGATAATGCATTCTGGCCTGTGGTGGCATCCAGCACCAACACGCAGTCATGGGGCGCAGACTCGTCGCGTTTTTTAAGAACACGTACAATCTTCTCCAATTCCGCCATCAAGTTCGCCTTATTGTGGAGACGACCTGCAGTGTCAATCAACAGTAGATCGGCGTTGGTTGTTTGCGCTTGTTCGAGTGCATCGAAGGCGAGGCCTGCCGCATCCGCACCGGGTTCGCGCGCGATCACGGGGCTATTTGTGCGCTCTCCCCAGACCTTGAGCTGCTCGGTGGCGGCGGCGCGGAACGTATCGCCTGCAGCCAGCACGACGCTTTTTCCAGCGTCGGAAAAATGTTTTGCGAGTTTGCCGATGGTCGTTGTTTTGCCTGATCCGTTGACGCCTGCAATCAACACGACATGGGGCTTATTGCCATCATTCGGTGTTAGAGGGGTTGCGACCGGCTGCAGGATTTTTGCTATTATGTCCGCTAACGCTTCTTGCACCTCTTCGGGCGCTACATCTTTTTCAAATCGCTGCTCACCGAGCTCAGCGGCGAGTTTCGCGGCGGTAGCGGGGCCCAAATCCGCCATGATTAGGGCTTCTTCTAATTCGTCCAGCGCCTCGCTGTCGACCCGTCGCCGTGTCAGGGCCGACGCAATGCCACCGGTGAGGCGGGTGGTGGATTTGGCGAGCCCTTCGCGAAGGCGCCCTAACCAGCTCTTGGCACTCATATGGCGTGCGCTCCAATGGGATGGGCTTCGAGGGATTTGTCTTTCACGCCTGTGATCGCCACCTGAAGAAGTGATCCCTCTGGTGCGGGTTGGTTCAATATTACCGGTGCAAATTGTTCGGTTCGTCCGCGCGCGCCTTGTTCGACGACGATGGTTGCTTCTGAACCGATAGCCGCATTAAAAAATTTGGTTTCTGCCGACGAGCCAGCTTGGCGTAATTGTGCCGCGCGCTCCTTGCAGAGGGATTTTGGATGCTGCGGCATGCGCGCCGCCGGGGTTCCAGGTCGTGCGGAATAGGGAAAAACGTGAAGCCAGGTTAATTCACATTCTTCAACCAAACGAAGACTGTCCTTGAACATTTCGTCGGTTTCGGTCGGAAACCCGGCGATGATATCGGCACCAAACGCAATATCGGGCCTCAATTCGCGGGCTTGGCGGCAAAAGGCTATGGCGTCGGCGCGGCTATGGCGGCGCTTCATGCGTTTCAGAATCATATCGCTGCCTGATTGCAGGGACAGATGGAGGTGGGGCATCAAGCGTTCTTCTTCGGCAATGGCGCGAATTAGATGGTCGTCAATTTCGACGGAATCGATCGATGACAGGCGCAATCTGGGCAATTCAGGAATTTGTTTTAGAAGACGGCGCACCAATTGCCCGAGGCTGGGTTGTCCCGGTAGATCGGGGCCGTAGGAGGTGATGTCGACGCCGGTCAGAACCACTTCCTTGTAGCCCGCTGCCACCAGTTCGCGGATTTGGTCGACCACGACCCCCATTGGTACGGACCGGCTGTTTCCGCGCCCATAGGGAATTATGCAAAAGGTGCAGCGATGATCACAACCATTTTGCACTTGTACAAAGGCGCGTGCGCGGTCCTCAAGACCGGTAATGAGGTGCCCCGCAGTCTCTTTCACCTCCATAATATCATTCACTCGCACCGGCTCGGAGCCGAGGTTTGTGAACGCGTCGGGCTGCATTTTCTCCGCATTGCCGAGCACTAAATCCACCTCGTCCATGGCGGCAAAGCGTTTCGGGTCGATCTGGGCGGCACAGCCGGTAACTATAATGCGGGCTTCCGGACGTTCCCGGCGGGCGCGGCGGATTGCTTGTCTGGCTTGGCGCTCCGCTTCGGCCGTGACCGCACAGGTGTTGAAGAGGATTGTGTCGTCGAGGCCGGCTGCTTCCATGTTGTCGCGCATCACCTGACTTTCGAACGCATTGAGGCGGCAGCCGAATGTAACGATCTTCTGTTTTTCGGTCATAGCGCCACCATGCCGGTAAAGCTGGTGCTGACCGGGCCGGTCATTAGCACGTGATTGTCTCTGTTCCGCCATTCTATTTTCAGCGATCCGCCGTCCAAATCCAGAGTGACGGACCTACCGCTAAGGCCACGCCTATGGGCTGCGACCGCAGTGGCGCACGCGCCTGTGCCACAGGCGTCCGTGATGCCAGCGCCGCGCTCCCACACGCGTAGACGGAAACTGTTTTCTCCGTTTGGGCTCGCAATCTCAACATTTGTGCGCTCCGGGAAAATAGCGTGGTGTTCGATTTCGGGGCCAATCTTTGCCAGAGGGATCGCTTCGGCATCGTCGACAAAAAAGACGCAATGAGGGTTTCCCATGCCGACTCCTACTGGGTCGGATAGATTGTCTGTTGAAACAGGCAGATGGAGCGTGTCCATTTCTTCGCAGAGTGGGATGTTTGCCCAGTCGAGACGCGGCGGTCCCATATCTACGGTGATTAGCCCGTTGGCACTTCGCTGTGCGCTAAGCGCGCCACCACCGGTCTCAAGGTGAATGATCTCCGCGTCCGTTTCGTCCATCAAAAGAGCCGCTACACACCTTGTTCCGTTACCGCAGGCGCCGGCTTCGCTGCCGTCGCTATTGAAAAAACGAATTCGCGCCGCAGCGTTGGTGTTTTTGGGCGCTTCAATTAATACCAATTGGTCGCACCCGACGCCGCGCCGCCGGTCAGTAAGGGCGCGAATTTGGTCTTCCGTAAGCGCAAGCGGGGTCGTTCGTGCGTCCAGGACGACGAAGTCATTGCCAAGCCCATGCATCTTGATGAACGGAACCATTCGAACCCACCTTTTGAACCCACCGTGCGAGCCACGGCCTTATATGGTCCGAAAGCATTGGAAGTCTACTGATTTTCGCCATTTATTATTGTGTCGCCGCGCTTGACGTGGCCCTGTCGCGGGCGTACAAGAACGCGCCTTTTCTAGAGTTTCAGGCATATTGGTCCCGAGGGGCCCCGCTGGTCCGCGAGTATCGCGCACTGGCGTCTTTTGGTTTGGTTATGTGAGAAAGGTTCGAGCGGAACGATGTTCGACAGTCTTTCAGGACGATTAGGTGAGGTTCTAGAGAGCCTTACACGCCGCGGCGCCTTAAGTGAAAAGGACGTTGATGCGGCGTTGCGCGATGTGCGTGTCGCGTTGCTTGAAGCCGATGTGGCGCTGCCCGTGGTGCGCGATTTCATCAAGAAGGTGAAAAGCGAAGCTATCGGCGAGAAGGTTCTGAAATCCGTTACGCCGGGCCAAATGGTTATCAAGGTGGTTCATGATGCTTTGGTGGAGATGCTGGGAGCGGATGACGCTGCGTTGCAACTGCCGATTAATCCACCGGGCGCCATTCTCATGGTGGGACTGCAAGGTTCCGGTAAGACCACCACCAGCGCCAAGATCGGTCGATATATTACCGATAAGGAAAATAAAAAAGTTTTGATGGCCTCGCTCGATGTGGCCCGTCCGGCGGCGCAGGAGCAGCTGAAAGTGCTGGGTGAGCAGGCCGATGTGGCGACGCTGCCAATTATAGAGGGCCAGCCGCCGCTGGAAATCACCCGGCGTGCGATGCAGGCGGGTACGCTCGGCGGATACGATGTTGTCATTCTGGATACAGCCGGTCGGTTGGCGGTGGATGAGGCTTTGATGGCGGAAGTTGCGGCCATTCATCAAGAATCAACGCCCTTGGAAACGTTGCTGGTCGCCGATGCCATGACCGGCCAGGATGCGGTGAATACTGCAGAGCAATTTCACGAACGGCTTGGACTGACGGGTATCGTGTTGACCCGGGTTGATGGCGATGCACGCGGTGGCGCGGCGCTCTCCATGCGGGCTGTCACCGGTTGTCCGATCAAACTGATCGGCACCGGCGAAAAACTTGATGCGTTGGAGCCGTTTCATCCTGACCGTATTGCCGGGCGAATTCTCGGTATGGGCGATGTTGTCAGCCTGGTGGAAAAGGTTAGTGAAGCCGTCGAAGTGGAGGAGGCGGAGAAACTCGCCGCTAAGCTTAAAAAAGGCCAGATGGATTTTAACGATATGGCTGCTCAGTTGCGCCAAGTCACCAGTATGGGCGGCCTTTCCGGCGTCATGGGCATGTTGCCGGGTGTCGGCAAGATGCAGAAGCAAATGGCCGAGGCCAACGTGGATGAAGGCATGATCCGTCGCCAGGAAGCCATTATTTTGTCGATGACGCCCGGCGAGCGGATGCGTCCAAAACTTATTCAAGCGTCCCGTAAGCGGCGTATTGCGACCGGATCGGGAACGTCGGTGCAGGACGTTAACAAATTGATGAAGCAGTTGATCACCATGAACAAGGTGATGAAGAAAATGGGTAAAATGGGCCAAAAGGGCATGATGCGCCACGGCCTTGCCGGGATGACCGGCATGCCCGGACTACCGCCAGGAATGGGCGGCCGATAATTTTGAGTTTAACCGATTTAAAGAAAACCTAAGGAAAACAAAAATATGTCGTTACGCATTAGACTGGCCCGCGGTGGGGCTAAAAAGCGACCTTTCTATCGAATTGTGGTGGCGGATACTCGCATGCCTCGCGATGGCCGTTTTATTGAGAAACTCGGCACCTATAACCCGATGTTGGCGAAGGAGGATCCTGGCCGCGTTGTGTTGGTAAATGAGCGGATAGAGCATTGGCTGTCGGTCGGTGCAACGCCATCGAACCGGATTGCTCGTTTTTTAGCGGCGGCCAATATGGGCCCGGCACCGGCTATTCCGGTCCAGACCAAAAAGGATAAACCGCGCCCGAAAACGCTTGAGCGGTTAGCGGCGTCGGTAGAGAAGAAGGCAGCTGCAGCGGAAGCGGCCGCTGCTGAAGCAGCGGCACCTGCCGAAGAAGCGCCGGCTGAAGAGGCTGTAGCCGAAGAGGCACCGGCTGAAGAAGCGCCCGCCGAAGAGAAAAAAGAAGACTGAGGCGGAACGGTCAAGTGTTAGCGGGAGCGATCCATATGGCGGGTAAGAAGCTATGCGTTGGCGTCATTGCGGGGGCCCATGGCGTCCGTGGTGAGGTGCGCGTGAAAAGCTTTACCGCTGATCCGGATGCGCTCGTTGGCTATGGGCCGTTTACGGATAAAGCCGGTCAAAATGAGTACGCGATTGAGATGACCGGTCGGTCTAAGGGTATGATTCGCGGTCGCGTACTCGGTGTGGATGATCGCGATGCAGCGGCTGCCTTGCGCGGAACAGAACTCTATATCGACCGGGATATACTACCTGCGGCCGATGAAGATGAGTTCTACTATGCGGATTTGATTGGTCTGGCGGTTCTTTTGACAGACGGCACGCCCTACGGTTCTGTGAAAGCGGTGCAGGAATTTGGCGCCGGCGACCTGATTGAAATCCAAATGTCGGATGGTACGGTTTCGTTGCTGCCTTTCACACAGGCGATATTTCCCACGGTTGATCTAAACGCCGGGCATCTAACCATTTCGCCGCCGGAAGATACCTATGCCAGCCCCGAGCACATGGATGACGAAACCGAAGAGGAGCCATCGTAATGGTTGCTTGGACGGTCGATGTGCTGACAATTTTCCCAGAAATGTTTCCGGGACCACTTGCCCATTCCATTGCCGGCAAGGCTCTGGAAAAGGATTTGTGGCGCCTTGAGACGACAAATATCCGTTCTTTTGCGTCCGACAAGCATCAGACCGTCGACGACACGCCCTGTGGCGGCGGACCCGGCATGGTGATGCGGGCTGATGTGGTGGATACAGCGCTCCAGTCCATAGAAGCTTCGGCTGATCGCCCGCTAATCTATTTGACACCCCGGGGTCGACCGTTCGACCAGACCATGGCGCATGAATTCGCGGCGAAGCCGGGTTTAGTGGTTCTTTGTGGGCGGTATGAAGGGGTAGATGAGCGTGTTTTAGAAACACGCGCGCCGCTCGAAATCAGTCTGGGCGATTTTGTGCTTTCTGGCGGCGAACCGGCGGCGATTGCTATGCTTGATGCCTGTGTGCGCTTAATTCCAGGTGTTATTGGCGATGAAGAATCCCTGGCGGAAGAAAGTTTCGAAGCCGGGCTATTGGAATACCCTCATTATACGCGGCCTCAAGAATGGCACGGCCGTACGGTGCCGGAAGTTTTGCTTTCGGGACATCACAAGAACATTCGTGCTTGGCGGCACGAACAATCTGAACGTATTACCCGCGAACGTCGCCCCGACCTTTGGTCGCGTTACGTCGCACAGCAGGAAAAGAGAAGGCGAGTACAATGAACACGATCCAAGAATTCGAACAACGTCAAGCAGCGGTGCTCCAGGAAAAACGTCCGGTACCGAAATTCAAACCGGGAGATACAGTACGCGTGAATGTGCGCGTCGTTGAAGGTACCCGCGAACGTATCCAGGCCTTTGAGGGCGTTTGCATAGCGCGCAAGAACGCTGGATTGAACAGCTCGTTCACCGTTCGCAAAATCAGCTATGGCGAAGGTGTTGAGCGTGTCTTTCCGTTGTTGAGCCCTCGCATTGAGAGCATCGATGTTGTCCGGCGCGGTTCTGTTCGTCGGGCGAAGCTTTATTATCTCAGAGGTTTGCGTGGTAAAGCGGCTCGGATTGCGGAAGATACCAGTTACCGTCGCGTCCAAGAGGAAACGGTTGGCGAAGCTGTTGCTGCTGCGAAGGCGGAAGAAGAGGCTGCGGCGGCGGCAGAAACCGCTGTGGAGGCAGCGCCGGCGGAAGAAGCTGCAGCTGAAGAAACGCCACCTAAAGAGTAAAATGACGACCAGCAACAGGTTTTATTCAGGCAGGAACTCAGGCAGGAACGTGGACAGGAACAATGGCGGCACCAAAAACGCTGTTCGAAAAGATTTGGGATAATCATCTTGTGGATGTGCAGGACGATGGCACTTGTTTGCTCTATATCGACCGGCACTTAACCCACGAAGTGACCACACCACAGCCATATGAAGGGCTGCGTCAGGCGGGCCGAAATGTGCGCCGGACGGATGCGACGATTGCTGTGTTGGATCACAATATCCCGACCGACTGGAGCGAAGAAATTCCCGAAGATTCGCAATTGCAAATCGATACGTTGCGACAGAATTGTGCGGAATTTGGGGTCGAGCTCTACGAGGTGGATGATGCGCGAAACGGGATCGTCCACGTCATTGGTCCGGAACAAGGGTTTACCTTACCGGGCACCACCATTGTTTGCGGTGATAGCCATACGGCTACCCACGGCGCATTCGGTGCGTTGGCGTTCGGCGTTGGTACGTCGGAAGTGGAACATGTTCTGGCGACCCAAACACTCATTCAAGCGCCCGCCAAATCCATGCGCGTCACGGTCAACGGTTTGTTGCCGGCTGGCTGTACGGCGAAAGACCTTATCCTTGCTTTGATCGGTAAGATCGGCACCGGCGGTGGAACGGGCCATGTCATCGAATATGCAGGCCCGGCCATCGAGGCGCTTTCTATGGAAGGCCGTATGACGGTGAGCAATATGACCATCGAAGGCGGCGCGCGTGCCGGATTGGTGGCCCCCGACGAAACCACGTTTGCGTATCTGAAGGGGCGTCCGAAAGCGCCGTCCGGCGATCAGTGGGAAAAGGCCGTGGCCCATTGGAAGACGTTGCGGACCGATGAGGGTGCGACCTACGACAAGGAAGTGGTGCTGGATGTTTCCGAAATTGTGCCCCAGGCGACATGGGGGACGAACCCTGAACTGGTAGCGCCGATTACCGGCACAGTGCCCGACCCTGAAGATGCGACGGATGCTCACAAACGCGAGAGTATCGAGCGCGCGATCGCCTATATGGGCTTGGAGCCGGGCATGAAAATGACGGATATTCCCATCGACCGGGTCTTTATCGGCTCGTGTACGAACGGGCGTATCGAAGACATCCGTGCTGCGGCAGAAGTCGCGAAAGGGCGTCAGGTTGTTAATTCCGTACGCGCGATGGTGGTGCCGGGTTCCGGGTTGGTGAAACTACAGGCCGAAGAGGAGGGACTTGATAAAGTTCTCCTCGAGGCGGGCTTTGAATGGCGCGAGCCAGGCTGTTCCATGTGTTTGGCGATGAACACTGATCGTTTAGAACCAGGGGAGCGCTGTGCTTCCACATCCAATCGTAATTTCGAAGGTCGTCAGGGGCGCGATGGGCGCACTCATTTAGTCAGCCCCGCGATGGCCGCCGCGGCTGCAGTCACTGGTAAGCTAACAGATGTTCGGGAGTTGATGTCGTGAACCGACGCCAAGTTTCTCAAGAGAGCAGTAGCGATATCACTGCATTAAACCGATTGTTTGGACGTGATTTGGCCGCCAACGGCTGGGTCGTAAAGGACTGCTCGGGCCGTCCTGTTCGGGCTGAGAAATCAGCATCGGATAAACGTCCCCGAGTAGTGGCGCCTGACCCTTCGATGATATGGGCGCTTCGTGGTCGCAAACGATAGAATTTTCGGCGGCGCTGTTTGAAGAGGCCAGCCGTTTAAGGAAATTGAGAGGGTTGTCATGGAAAAATTTGTAAATGTCACTGGTATTGCTGCGCCAATGGACCGAATCAATATCGACACCGATATGATTATTCCGAAGCTGCATCTGCGCACGATTAAGCGGACCGGCCTCGGTAAGGTGGTGTTCGATGAGTTGCGGTTTAACGTGGATGGTACAGAAAAGCCGGATTTTGTCCTCAATAAGGAGCCTTACCGAAAATCTGAGATTATTGTGGCCGGTGATAATTTTGGCTGCGGTTCTTCTCGCGAGCATGCGCCGTGGGCCTTGCTGGATTTTGGTATTAGGAGCGTCATCTCCACGAGTTTTGCGGACATCTTTTATAATAACTGTTTCAAAAACGGCATTTTGCCCGTGATCGTTAGCGAGGATGAGCTAAAGGCCTTGATGGCGGATGCGTCTGATCCGGAAAACCCGGAACTGACCGTTGATTTGGAAACGGAAACGATCACGCGGCCAAACGGCGCGACGGTCGGGTTCAAAATCGATCCGTTTCGGCGAAAATGTCTGCTGGAAGGGCTCGACGATATTGGTCTGACGCTTAAGAAAGAGGAAAAGATTTCCGATTTCGAAACGCAGCAACGCGAGAGCCAGCCCTGGCTCTATCTTTAGTTTTTAGAGGACCTTAAGCCATGACTGGACCGCGGACGCTGTTTGATAAAATTTGGGACAGCCATTTGGTGGCGTCCGAAGAGGGTGGCATCAATATTCTGTATATTGACCGTCACCTGGTGCACGAAGTGACCTCGCCGCAGGCGTTTGAAGGCCTTCGGGTAAATGGTCGACCGGTGCGCCGCAAGGACGGCACGCTTGCGGTTGCCGATCATAACGTACCGACCACCGACCGCAGCGAAGGCATAAAGGAAGAAGAATCGCGTATTCAAGTCGAGCTATTGACGGAATATTGCGAGGAATTTGAGGTGCCCTTGTTCGACATGGTGGACCCGCGCCAAGGGATCGTTCATGTGATCGGGCCGGAACAGGGCTTTACCTTGCCGGGGACGACGGTTGTTTGCGGCGATAGTCACACCGCGACCCATGGTGCATTCGGTGCGCTTGCCTTCGGCATCGGCACGTCAGAAGTAGAGCATGTATTGGCGACGCAAACACTGCGTATGCCGAACCTCAAGAATATGCGGGTTTTGGCCGATTGCGATCTGCCGACAGGGTGTACCGGCAAGGATCTGATTTTAGCGGTGATCGGCAAACTTGGCACCGCCGGTGGTACCGGCCACATCATTGAATTTTGCGGTCGTGCCTTCGAAGGTCTTTCTATGGAAGGCCGGATGACAGTCAGCAACATGACCGTCGAAGCCGGTGCACGTGCCGGCTTAATGGCCCCCGATGAGAAGACGTTTGCGTTCTTGAAGGGGCGCCCGATGGCGCCGAAAGGGGACGCTTGGGATCAGGCTGTTGCCTATTGGAAGACGCTGCCGACGGATCAAGGCGCCAAATATGACAAGGACGTTCATATTGATGTGTCCGATATTGCGCCGCAGGTAACTTGGGGGACGAGCCCCGAGGATGTCGTGCCGATTACCGGCGTGGTTCCGGACCCGGACCAAGCGGCCAGCGACGATAAGCGCCAGGCGATGGAACGTGCGCTTGCTTATATGGATTTGACGCCGGGCACGAAGATGACCGACATACCGGTCGATAAGGTCTTTATTGGGTCCTGCACCAACAGCCGGTTGGGTGATTTGCGGGCTGCGGCGGAAATTGCCAAAGGTCGTAAAGTCGCAGACCATGTTCACGCGCTGGTCTCGCCGGGCTCGACCCTGATAAAGCAGCAAGCCGAAGAAGAAGGCATTGCGCAAATTCTGATCGAGGCCGGGTTCGATTGGCGTGAAGCTGGTTGTTCCATGTGCGTAGGCATGAACCCGGACCGATTGGGCCCGGGTGAACGGTGTGCTTCAACATCAAACCGTAACTTTGAAGGCCGGCAGGGTCGTGATGGGCGGACCCATCTTGTAAGTCCCGCCATGGCGGCAGCGGCGGCGGTGACGGGCCATCTGGCTGATGTTCGGGACTTGGCTGACTAAGCCCCAGCCTAGCGAAAATTTTTAAGGAAAAGACATGACTGCAAACCGGAAACTTTTGATGCTGCCCGGCGATTATATAGGTCCGGAAGTCACAGCCCAGGTGCGCCGTATCATCGATTGGATGGAAACGAGTCGTGCGGTTAGTTTCGATGTTGATGAAGATTATTTTGGTGGTGCTGCGGTTGATGTATACGGCACACCGCTGGCGGATGAGACTCTGGAGCGCGCTAAGGAAGTTGACGCGGTGTTGTTGGGTGCGGTCGGTGGGCCTAAATATGACGACCTGCCGCGCGATAAACGCCCGGAAGCCGGCCTTTTAAAACTGCGCAAGGAAATGGATTTGTTCGCTAACCTGCGTCCGGCGATCACTTTTGATGCTTTGCTTGACGCTTCGTCGCTAAAGCCAGAGGTGGTAAAGGGGCTCGACATCATGATTGTTCGCGAACTCACCTCCGGCATTTACTTTGGTGAGCCACGTTTCGTCGAGGGTGAAGAAGGAAGCCGCATGGCGGTGGATACCCAGCGCTATCACGAACACGAAATTGTCCGTGTTGCTGAGGTTGCCTTCGAATTGGCGCGTGAGCGGGGCGGGCGGCTGCATTCTGTTGAAAAAGAGAATGTGATGGCGACCGGCATTTTGTGGCGTGATGTGGTGACCAAAATGCACCAGGACCGTTACAGCGATATCGAGCTCAATCATCTTTATGTGGACAATTGCGCTATGCAGCTCGTGCGCGACCCGACCCAGTTTGATGTGATCGTCACCGACAATATGTTCGGCGATATCCTTTCCGATTGTGCCTCGATGGTAACGGGTTCGCTCGGCATGCTGCCGTCCGCATCACTTGGCGCACCGGACGAAACCGGAAAACGGCTCGCTGTCTACGAGCCTGTGCATGGCAGTGCGCCGGACATTGCCGGTAAAAATATGGCCAATCCTTTGGCTGCGATTCTGAGTTTCGCCATGATGCTTCGGTATTCGTTGGAGCTCCCAGAGGAAGCTCTCCTTATCGAAAACTCTATTGCAGCGGTTCTAGATGGCGGCATGCGGACGGCGGATATCATGGAAGAGGGCGCCGCTCGTGTTTCGACTGATGTGATGGGGGACGCGTTGTTGCAAGAATTGGACAAACACGCGAACGCTTGATGTGGCTTTCGGAACGGCCTAGCTTTCTAGGCGAAGTGCCAAAAGCCGATAGGATAAGGCCATGAAACGACTATGGTTGAGTATTGTTGCGGCGGTGTTGCTGAGCGTATCTCCTGCCTGGGCGATTGAAAGCGGGCATGATTGTGCTGATGAAAACGATCAGGACTTGGAAGCCGCACAACAGCAAATCGTCAAGCCGCCCGTCAAACCGCTTACGAGCTAGGGCAGGCGCGTAAATCGCTATAATTGCTTGCAATAAGGCGTCAGGCGCGCTTTAACGCTGCGCAAAATCGGCACGGCCTCACGAGGGCTGGACTAAAAGGTGTAAATCAATGGGTTATAAAGTTGCTGTGGTCGGCGCGACAGGAAATGTCGGTCGAGAAATTCTCAATACACTCGACGAGCGCGGATTTCCCGTCGATGAAGTTGTGGCGCTTGCCTCTGAGCGGTCGGCGAAAAAGCAGGTATCTTTCGGCGACGATCAAGTTCTCGACGTACAGGATCTGGCTAAGTTCGATTTTAAAGGGACGGATATTGTTTTGTCGTCTCCGGGGGCCAAAGTGTCCGCGGAGTTTGCTCCAAAAGCAGCTAAAGCCGGCGCCGTGGTGATCGACAATACGTCGCAATTCCGCATGGACCCGGATGTGCCGTTGGTGGTGCCGGAGGTTAATTCCGAGGCTATTGCTGACTATGGTCAGCGCAATATCATTGCCAACCCCAACTGCTCGACCATTCAAATGGTGGTGGCGCTGAAGCCGTTACATGATGCGTTCAATATCGAACGCGTTGTGGTGGCAACATACCAGTCCGTTTCGGGTGCCGGGAAAGAGGCGATGGATGAGCTGTTCGAGCAAACGCGTAATATTTATGTTAATGGCGAGGTGAGGCAGGAACAATTCACCAAGCAAATTGCTTTTAACGTGATTCCGCATATCGATGTTTTTATGGATGACGGTTCCACCAAAGAAGAGTGGAAGATGGTGGCGGAAACCAAAAAAATTCTTGATCCCACAATCAAACTCACGGCGACGTGCGTGCGTGTGCCGGTTTTTGTCGGCCATGGAGAGGCCATTCATGTGGAATTTTCGAAAGATGTTTCCGCGCCGGAAGCAGGCGATATTCTCCGCCAAAGCCCGGGCATTATCGTTGTAGATGAGCGTGAAGATGGCGGCTATGTGACGCCCCAAGAAAGCGCAGGCGAAGATGCGGTTTATGTGAGCCGGCTGCGCGAAGACCCGACCGTGGAGAATGGTTTGGCGTTCTGGGTGGTGTCGGATAACCTCCGGAAAGGGGCTGCGCTTAACACGGTGCAAATCGCTGAGGTGTTGATTAACCGCTATCTACAGAAAAAAGCGGCCTAAGCACCGCATAAAATAAGCGCGATTATTAAAATTACTCATTCAGGCGGCAGGTTCAGCCGCAAATTGTGTTTGCGGAGACAGGATGAAATCTTGCGCCGCGACAATCGGTAAATCGGCTGTACCATTTCTCTGGGCGAAATTGAGAACGTCATAAACCGCTGATACAGCGTAAGAAAGAGCGTGTGGTGTTGAATTTTCAAGAAGATATTTGGCTAAAAAGAGCGCGCTGAAGAGGTCGCCCGCGCCATGCGATGCCACTGGAACTTTTGGCGTTGAAATCAACCAAGCTCCCTTTTCGTCGCCGGCGATGGTCTCGATACCACTATCGGTCTCAATGCCGGTGATAATGGCAATTTTAACCCCGGTAGCGCGGAGAGTTTTGATCGCTGCTATCGCATTTTGTCTGCAGTCCACAGGGACGCCAATGAGGACGGACGCCTCATAGTTGTTTGGCGTCAGAATGTCTGCTGGCCCTGGTGAATTGCCTTTAAAAAACGCCAATATATCTTTCTCGACATAGGGCTGGCCGTTGTCGCCCATCACCGGATCACACATAAACAATGCGCGCTTATTTTTTGTCTTAACGCGATCTACTATTTTTGAAAGGGCGTGTCCATTTACGGCACTTCCCAGATAGCCAGATAAAATAGCGGTGCAGGATCCCAGCAGGCCCCGTTGCTCAATGCCATCGACGAGTGCTGTTATTTCGTCAGGGTGTGTGATTTGGCCGGTGTGCGATCCATGCGCCGGGTGATTAGAGAATCTGACCGTATCGATGGGCCATACCTCGAACCCGAGACGTTGTAAGGGTAACGTGATGGCGGCATTTCCCACATGTCCGGTGGTAACATTCGACTGGATGGACAAGATGGCGATATGGCTTCTCCTTTACGGGCTGAACAATTGACCGCATTGTGGGTTCATTCTGTTGTCCCTGCGGATTAAACCATGACTGATAAAGAATTACCGCCTCTGACGTCCGCGTCGGATGGCAGCAAATTACTTCCGTCCTTTCAGCTAAACGCCGATGGGTCTGCACGCTTTGTTATGGTTTTGCCGGAATCCTACCACGAGGACCCGGGGCTTTCGATTATGGCGCGCTGCGAGGCGCTCCATAGCGGCTATGAGTTTCCATACAGAAAATTTTTGGATACGCATTTGGAATCCGGAGACGTCTTCATCGATATTGGCGCTCATTTTGGCATATATTCCCTGTCAGCTGTCACGGCACCATGCGGCGGTGTTTCGTCGATCGCAGTGGAGCCTGATCCCCATAATGTGCATGCGCTCAAATTATGGACCGCTGTGAACAAAAAAACCGATGTGATCGAAATTATCGAGGCGGCGTGCAGTGACCGACCGGGCAGGACAAAGCTTTGGTTCTATTCCACCATGGGTCACCAGGTGGGCGACGAGCGCCCGGACGACGCGTTGGAAGGGGTGGAACCGGCCGACGTACCGATGGTGACAATTGATCAAATACTGGCAGACCGGCCCGCGCTGGAGGGTCGGCGTATTTTCATCAAAATCGATGTGGAAGGGATTGAGCCGGAGGTGATGGAAGGTGCAGCGGAAACGCTCGCATCTGGTAACGTTATGGCGGTCATCTTTGAAAAAGCCGAAGCTTATGCGGAGCCGGAACGGAGAAATGCTTTGGAACGGGCTTGCGAAAGTCTAATAGCGAAAGAGTTTAGCTTGAAATGGTTCCCTCATTTGCATTTGCCGGGCGTCTTTATGCCATGGGTTGGTGGTGATGAAATGGGGAACATTGTGGCGGTGGCGCCAGGGCTGGAGACGCTGGATGCTTATGACGGGCCCGCCTGTCCTTATCCTGCGCCGCCGCCGTCGCTTTCCGATATTTCAAATTATCCCTACGATGAAAAAGCACGCGCTGACTTTACCGAGAGATTGATTGAGGAAAAGGCTACGGACGGCTGGCGGTGGTCTCGCCCGCCCAATTTGGAGGAAGGGGCTGCAGAACGTATTGAGGCCGTCGCCCATCTGTTACCGCGGACGGGTAGTGTTATCGATGTAGGTGCAGGCACTATGGCGTTGTTTCGAAAAATGCCGATGGCGGTCACGTACACGCCAGTTGACTTGGTGCGATATAGCCAAGCGACAGTGCTCGCAGATCTCAACCAGGCCCAATTTCCCGAAGGACACTGGGACTGCGCGGTGTTGTTGGAAACCGTTGAATTCATACACGATGCGGCGTGGTTGCTGCACATGATAAAATCAGCGGCCGATCATTTGATCATGACGTACCGTGGGCCAACCGGGCCGGATACGGCGGATCGTAGAAGTGCCGGGTATGTTAATGATTTTACCGACGGTCAATTGCGCCAGCTATTAAGAGCCGCAGGTTGGATGGATCTCGAGATTGAGACCACAGATCCCTATACAATTGTGTCCGCTGTGTCCGCAAAATAGCCTGTTTTGCACCCCACAATATCTAGTGGTAAAACTGTTGCCATCCACTAGAAAGCGATTGTGCCTCGAGTCGTCGACTGTTATACCGACTCCACGAGACTTAGACTCCGATAGCCCTAATAGGTGCGTTTGGCGAAAAAGATAAAGAGAAGGCGTCGGTGACACGGTAGGGAGTTGGTGGGACCACCTTACCGCGTCTACATCCAAAGGATGCGTCCGACGCCTTTTTTGAAGCCGTGAGGCTTCGTGCACTTTGGCAGCGGGCGAGAGCTATCCCTGATGACAGACACTCTGGCGAAGACGCTGTCATATCGGATTGCACGAGCCTGCCCACGCCCGAAGGCGCATTAGAAGGCTCGATTGGCGCCCATCGTCGACTGATTCGAGAACCAGCCGCCGTTTGATGTCCCACTCTTGCAACGCTAATGCGCTCAAGAGTTGGGGGCATTCACCATGGTGTCATGGTTGGTACCCATTATTCCGCCTGGCACAGGGTGTCCACACACGGAACCAAACAACAAACATCTACCAAATCAGCCGCGTTCTTCGGAAAATCCGTAGAAACCTCGACTAACCACCAAGCCAGCTCCGGCGAACCAGCGGATGGTGATACGGTTTTTGACGTTCTTTTGAGACAAAAGCCCCATCGAACCCAATCACCGTATTGGCGCGACGAATACCATAAAGACGATTCTTTTCGTTGGTGCTCCCCTGTAAGGCGCGTTGACGAAAGTTACCGTCCTCCCCCAGTTCATCCGGGATTGAGTTACCCCTTTCCCGTCTGAACCGTGAATTTGCGCTCGAAGATTTCAAACCACACCGATGATCGATCCGGTTTGAAACGTTTTCGTGCCACAAATTCTGCACTGCCACATGCTCCCTCAAGCCTGGAGGGGTGACCGCTTATTGTCCACCGCTAAGGCGCTCGAAAATGAAATTTGTTGTGTATAAAGTGGCCGATAACGCACACGCGACCCACACTTTATCCACAAGCTTGTCCACATCATGTGCGGCCAGTGCTCTAGTCGCGTGCAAATTCATAGGTTTAACGGTTCCGGGTTTGCCGCGAGGCCACCGCCATACAGCTCAGGCATAAAAGCTATTCATTACGATACCGCTTAAGTTGACTTGCGACCTGAAAGCAGTCTAATTGAACGGGTTCGCCATTGTGATTTAGTGATGGCTGTGGATTCGGCGGCACGGGTGTCGCGGATGTTTACGTTTAGGGAAGAGAATAATGTCGACTAACGATAGACCACTATCTCCCCATTTACAGATTTATCGATGGCAGTGGACGATGGCTTTGTCGATCCTTCATCGAGCTACCGGTGTCGCGCTGGCGGCGGGAACGTTGTTGTTGGTTTGTTGGCTTATGAGCCTCGCAACAGGGGCGACTGCTTTTGCTAATTTGCAAAGCTTTTTGGTCACACTGCCAGGCATGATATGTTTGATCGGTTGGAGTTGGGCGCTGTTTTATCATTTGGCGAACGGCATCCGGCATCTGTTTTGGGATGCGGGCAAGGGATATTCACTGCCGGTCGCTCAAGTATCCGGCTATATCGTATTTGTTGTTTCTGTTTTGCTTACCGTGGCGTTATGGCTCGGTTGGCTGAATGCGTTGATGTAGGGAGCCATAAGATGAGTCTTCAACATCCTATAGGGCGCGTACGTGGTATGGGGTCGGCGAAATCCGGGTCCGAACATTGGTGGGCCCAACGGGTAACCGCTGTTGCTCTTGTGCCTCTGACTTTGTGGTTTATTTACTCGGCGCTCGCCCTGGCCGGGGCGGACTATGCGGCGGCCAAAGCATGGTTGGCGACGCCATTGAACGCCATTCTGATGGTGCTTTTAGTGATCGCAACATTCCATCACGTGCAGCTGGGTCTTCAGGTGGTCGTCGAGGATTATATCCACGGTGAGGCATCGAAGATTGCCACCCTAGTCGCGATAAAACTTGGCTGCTTTACGTTAGCGGTGGCCGCAATTTTTTCTGTTCTTAAAGTTTCCTTCGGAGGGTGACCAGATGGGTCAGGCATATCCGATTACGGATCACGAATATGATGTTGTCGTTGTCGGCGCCGGCGGTGCCGGTTTAAGAGCGACCGTCGGCCTTGCGGAAGCAGGTTTAAAGACAGCCTGTATTTCGAAAGTCTTTCCGACCCGTAGTCATACGGTCGCCGCCCAGGGCGGCATGTCCGCTTCGCTTGGCAATATGGGCGAAGACGATTGGCGTTGGCACATGTACGACACGATTAAGGGTGCCGACTGGCTGGGTGATCAAGATGCTATCGAATTCATGTGTCGAGAAGCCGTGCCAGCGGTTATCGAATTGGAGCATTACGGCGTCCCCTTCAGCCGCACCGAAGAGGGCAAAATTTATCAACGCCCATTTGGCGGCATGACAACGAATTACGGTGAAGGAACGGCGCATCGCACTTGTGCGGCGGCGGACCGGACCGGACATGCGATTTTGCACACGCTGTATCAGCAATCGCTCAAACATTCGGTCGAATTTTTTATCGAATATTTCGCACTTGATCTCATCAAGAATGACGATGGTGAAATTGTCGGTGTGATGGCGTGGAATTTGGACGACGGCACCATCCACAGGTTTAAAGCCAAGATGGTCATTATGGCGACAGGCGGTTACGGCCGCGCTTATTTCTCGGCCACGTCGGCGCACACTTGTACCGGCGATGGCGGCGGCATGGTGCTGCGTGCGGGATTGCCCATGCAGGATATGGAATTCGTTCAATTTCATCCGACAGGAATTTACGGGGCAGGGTGTCTCATCACCGAAGGTGTCCGCGGCGAAGGCGGCTATGTCACCAATTCCGAAGGCGAGCGGTTTATGGAACGATATGCGCCCTCGGCGAAGGATCTCGCCAGCCGGGACGTGGTCAGCCGTTCCATGACCGTCGAAATTCGCGAAGGCAGAGGCGTTGGGGCGGAGAACGATCACATTCATTTGCATTTGGAACATCTGGATCCGGCCGTGATCGAACAGCGGCTACCGGGCATCTCTGAAACGGCCCGCATTTTCGCCGGCGTCGATGTCAATAAAGAACCAATTCCTGTGATTCCCACCTGCCATTACAATATGGGCGGCGTGCCGACAAACTATACCGGCGAAGCTCTCACCATGAATGGCGGCGAAAATTTAATCCCCGGCCTTATGGCGATCGGCGAAGCGGCGTGCGTTTCGGTTCATGGTGCTAATCGATTGGGCTCCAATTCGCTTCTGGACTTGGTGGTCTTTGGCCGCGCAGCCAGCAAACGTTGTGCTGAAGTGGTCGACGCCAACGGGTCTCATAAACGATTGCCCGACGACGCAGGCGAGGCCACCCTGGAACGGCTCGATAAACTGCGTCATGCCAAAGGCAGCGTGCCGACGGCGGCACTCCGGCTGGAAATGCAGCGTGTCATGCAGAGCAATTGCGCCGTTTTCCGAACCGGCGAAGTGTTGCAAGAGGGCGTAGACCTCATGAAGGAGGCTTGGGCCAAGCGCGATGATATCGGTGTTAACGACCGCTCGATGATTTGGAATTCCGATTTGGTGGAAACCCTAGAACTGGAAAATTTACTGAGCCAGGCGATGGTCACCATGGTGGGCGCCAATGAGCGGAAAGAAAGCCGTGGCGCTCATGCGCGGGAGGATTTCCCAGATCGAGACGATGACGAATGGATGAAACACACGCTGGCCTGGTGCGACGACAATGGTAATGTCGAGTTGAAGTACCGTCCGGTGGTGATGCAAACCATGACCGACGAAGTTGAGGTTTTCCCACCGAAAGCCCGCGTTTACTAGGATATTTAAGGAAAGAGGCGAGCGATGGCTCAATTTACCTTACCCGCAAATTCGAAAGTCGGCACCGGCAAAAAATGGTCGGCGCCGGATGGTGCAAAGAACGTAAAAACCTTCAAGATCTACCGCTGGGACGGGGATAGTGGAGAGAATCCGAGAGTCGATTCTTATGAAATTGATTTGGATACGTGCGGCCCCATGGTGTTGGACGCGCTAATCAAAATTAAAAACGAGGTCGATTCCACAGTAACCTTCCGGCGTTCTTGTCGCGAAGGAGTGTGTGGGTCCTGTGCTATGAATATCGATGGCACCAATACGTTGGCTTGCACAAAGTATATTTCTGAGGTCGGCGGGGATGTTAAAGTCTACCCGCTGCCGCACATGCCGGTGGTGAAGGATTTAGTGCCCGATCTGAGCACTGTTTATGCACAACTCACCTCCATTGAACCCTGGATGAAGACACAATCGCCGGCACCCGCCCGCGAGCGTTTGCAATCACCAGAGGAACGAAAAAAGCTCGATGGTCTTTACGAATGCATTTTATGTTTTTGTTGCACCACCTCGTGCCCGTCTTATTGGTGGAATGGTGATCGCTATTTAGGGCCTGCGATTTTGTTGCAAGCCTATCGTTGGATTGCAGATAGCCGCGACGAAGATACGGGTGACCGGCTCGACCAACTCGAGGATCCGTTTCGCCTCTATCGGTGCCATACGATTATGAATTGCACCAAGACTTGCCCGAAGGGCTTAAACCCTGCTGAGGCGATTGGCGAAATTAAAAAACTGATGCTGGCGCGGCAATAGTCGGGCATTCGATGGACCTGATATAATGGTTACATTCCGACAAATAGCGCTTTTTCTTTCCGTCGGTGCGTTTTTGTTTGCGGCGCCTGCGAATGACGCATGGGCGGCGAGCGATTACGCCATCGGCAAAAAGGCCAGAGATGGCCAGGATTATGTAGCCGCTGTAAGGGCATTTCGTGCAGGCATCGCGAAGGGCGACAAGCAATCGGCAAATGCATTGGGCGAAATGTATATTTTGGGACTGGGTGTTGACAAAGACCCGGTCACCGCGTGTCAGCTTTTTTTGAAAGGGGCAAAGCGTGGGGACGTTTTTGCTCAGCACAATTACGGTATCTGTGCCGCCAAAGGCAAAGGCGGTAAAGCAAACCCCGCTGAGGCTGTGAAGTGGTTTGATAAGGCAATCAAAGGCGGCCATAAACCAGCTTTTTGCGCGCTCGGTGATCTTTATGTTTCCGGTGGCGCGGGCAGGAAAGACCCCAAGCGTGGATTTGAGTTGTGCCTAAAAGGTGCCTTGGCAGGAGAAACCAAGGCTGCTGCGCGCGTTGGTGAACTTTATTTTGCCGGAGTGGGCACGGTAAAAAATCTAAAAGAAGCCTACAAATGGCTAAAAAAAGCCGGTGACAAGCAACATTCGTCAGCGGCGTATAATCTTGGTCTAATGCATTTAAATGGCGATGGCGTCGAAAAGAGTGTGGATAAGGCACGGCGGTGGTTTACGGTGTCCGCCCTCCAACGGCATCGAATCGCATATGAGCCGGTGGCGACGCTGTATCGCAATAAGGTCATTGAACTTCTGGACAAAGAACAGATTGATGTGCGCACGACGCGCTGGGCGATCTTTTTTATGAGCTTGGCGCGCAGCATCCAAACATCGTCCCAACAGCGCTCGAACTACAGCGGGCTGATCGATCAATTTTCTGAATTGTCGCCGAAAGCGCGGCGTTTGGCCGACCAAGACCTTTCTAAATGGAACGCCAGTAAGCTTTAAGTCGACCGTTCTCGATCTAACTTTCTTTTCGCGTCCTTTTATTAAAGGCTACTTTTGAGCCATGTACACTCCGCGAAAGTTTTTAGAAGAAGATCGCGCCACCCTTTATGAGGTCATCGGCCGGTACGATTTCGGTTTGCTTGTGGGTGAAACCGATGAAGGGCCAGTGGCAACACATTTGCCGTTCCAACGAGAAGGCGATGTCTTGTTTGCCCACATGGCGCGCGCCAACCCCCATTGGGAATGTTTTGCACCAGACAAAGAGGTTTTGGTCATATTTCAGGGGCCGCATTGCTACGTCTCGCCGCGCTGGTATGAGAGCGCTCCCGCGGTTCCCACGTGGAATTACGTTGCTATCCATGTATATGGCATTCCGGAAATTATCGACGATATTGACGCTGTTAAAAAGGGCCAAGCTGCTCTAGTCGATCATTATGAACACGGAGCCTGGCGCCTCGAGGATCAGCCGGATGACTATATTACTGGTATGTCACGGGCTATTGTCAGTTTCCGTATTCCTATTGCGCGGATCGAAGGCAAATTTAAACTTAGCCAGAACAGGACTGCCGAAGACCGGCGCAGTGTGATCGCCGAGTTGGAGCAATGCGATGACCTGCTGGCTCGTGATGTGGCGGCTCTGATGATTAAACGGGAAGGTTAGAAAATTCCTTTTCGGTCGCTTGCGATATCCAGCGTCGCAGCGTCCAGTTCAACATTTAGCTGTTGGACTTCTTCGGGCGCGAGTGTTTCAAGTCGTTCCGCAAGGCCGAGAAAGCGGCCCTGTTCAGCCTTGCTCACAAGCCCTTCCGTCACTGTATTGAATTTGCCGATATATTGTTTCCGGTCGAACGGGCGTGAGCCCCGCGGGTGTGCCGCCGGTACGGCGATTTCGTCGGTTATTTGGCTGCCTTCTTTTAGAGTGACGACAATTCCCGCGCCAAAATCTTTTTCGAGGCCCTGAAGCCCGTAAAACCGCTTATTCCATGCTTCGTCCTCCACGGTCGAAATCTTTTGCCAAAGCCGGACGGTGCTTTCCCGTTGCGCACGTTCGGGCAAGAAGCTTCGGACGTGGTGCCATTCACCATCCTCCAGTGCAACCGCGAGGCAATAACTGGCGCTGTGATCAAGGAACCTCTTATGGGCGGTCGGCTCATAGAGCATTTTCGCATCCTTCGCGCCATTGCCGGTGATGTTATGGGTGTCAGCACGGCAATGAATCACGATCTTGTCGATCTTTTCCAAGTCCTCTATCTGCGGGCGTAGCTTGCTTGCAAGGTCGATGAGTGACTGCCCATGTGAGCTCACCGCATATTCCTTGGAGAAGGATTCTAGGATCGACTTTTTAGCTTCACCCTTTTCGGGTAGTGGCACCTGATATATCTGATCCGGACCGCCGAGAACCGTCGCGATAAGGCTAAAATCACCTTCAAAGATAGGGGCCGGGCTTTTCTCTCCGCGCATGGCGCGGTCAACGGATTCGATCGCCAATTTGGCGAAATGACCTGGACAATAGGCTTTCCAACTCGATGGTATGCCCTTTCGTCCCTGCCTCGTAGTCAGGCAAATATGGGTCGCATAGTTAACCGCCTGAAAGATCGTTTCTGTATCCAGTCCAAGTAAGGTCCCTATGCCGGCGGCAATCGAAGGTCCGAGTAAACCTTGATGATCCATGCGATAAGGCCGGAACGGAATGCCCTTCGCGAGACAGAGGTGAATTTCGTAGGCAGTTAAGATGCCGCGTAAAACGTCAGCGCCATTTCGGCCGCATTGTTGGGCGACAGCAATGATGGCTGGGATGTTTTCACACGGGTGCGATGCGTCGATGCCATAGGCATTGTCGTGCCAATCCAGTTCGCGGACCGCGGCACTGTTTGCAAACGCGGCCCATTCGCAACTCACTCTCATGGAGTTGGGTACGCCGAACAATGTAGCGCCGCCGTCTTTGGGGTGCGTCAGCGCCTGGGTACGCGTGGTGACCACCGGATCGCGATTAACCGCGGCAATTGCAACGGCGGCGTTACCGATAATTCGATTGACGGCCATGGTCGCCGCCGCTTCGTCAAGCGGCGCGTTGTCAGCAGCGACAGAGGCTATTTTCCAAGCAAGTTGCTCTTCGCTTGCGAGCCATGGCAGGGCCGGATGAACTTTGACTTCGTGAAGTTCCATGGGGTTAGTCTATCGCATTCTATGCAGGTTGCCACGGGGTACTGTCCGAGCGCTCGGTTTACATCTCACAGGCTGCTGCCTAATGTGACGACGCAAACTCAGGAGAGTTCCCCATTTCGTCAGCGCTTAAGGGATTGAAGGTACTGGATTTATCGACGCGCTTTGCAGCGGCATGGTGCGCACGAATGCTGGCGGACTTTGGTGCGGATGTGGCGGTCCGAGATCCGCACCCACTGCGCGGATGTGGTCCGTTCGACAACGCAGGCGCATCCATTCCTGCCGCTGTTGTTTTAACAAACAAACGCTCCGTAGAGGCGGATCCCGATGACGAGGCCTGGGGACAATTGGCTGGTACAGCAGACATTATCGTGGATGACGCCCAACCAGGCAGCGTCGACCGCGAGTGGATTGACGCTCTGCTGGTGGACAACGAACACGTTCTTCATGTCGCAATTACCGCGCACGGCTTGACCGGCGCACGGGCGGCATGGCCGGGAAACGATTTGTCCGCGAGTGCGCGATCCGGATGGGCCTCGGTGAATGGTCTACAAGGGCGCGCGCCACTCAAACAAAGCGGTTACCAGGCTTCTTACCAAGCGGGCACATTGGCGTTTGCGACCGTGGTTTCCGCGCTTGTTCACCGTGCACGTGGCGGGCCCGGTCAGTTGGTCGACATTGCCCTGGACGAAGTCTCCGTGATGAGCTTTGCGCCTGGCATTGTGCGGTCACTCTACAACGGCGCACCAGTAGAGCGTCGCACTCTTGGAGATGTGACCACAGGCCCGGTGCCGGTCAAGGACGGCCACTTCGCGCTAACAATTACGCGCCCCCATTTTTGGCAAGGGGCAGCGAAGCTTTTGAAGCTCGACGATTTGGCAGAGGACGAGCGCCTACAAGCGACCGCCAGTCGAAACGCGCACAAGGATTTGTTTGTTGAGCGGATGCAAACCGCGATGACCAGATGGAAAAAGGCGGATCTGTTCGATTCTTTGTCGAAAATACCCGTGGTGGCGGGACCGGTCTTCACCATGGAAGAGCTGGCTGATAATGCGCATTTAAAGGCACGGCGGTTTTTTGCCGATGTTAATGGCATCAGACAAGCCGGTGCGCCTTTTATAATGTCCAAGACACCTTTTGCACTACGAAAGGCAGCTCCTGCCCCGGGGGCGGATACGAAACAATTGTTTGATGAATGGGCCAAGGTGTCCAACGGGGCGCTGCAGGGACGCGCTGCTGCGGCCGTAGATGGTCCATTATCAGGGTATCGCGGAGTGGTTCTGACACAGGCATGGTCTGGCACATTCGCAACCCAACTGGCGGCACTGTTGGGTGCCGAGGTAATTCAGGTTGAAGCGCGCTCACGCTACGATTCGTGGCGCGGGGGCGGTTATTCGGCACCTCTTGCGGCCGGATTTGCTGAAAGCCCATCCGCAAAAAATAGCTGGAACTGCGATTGCCGGTTCAATGCCGTCAATCTCAACAAACAATCGGTAACCTTGGAACTGGATACGGATGAAGGTCGCGCTATTTTCAAACGCTTGGTTGCCGAGGCGGATTTCGTTGCGGAGAATTTTTCACCCCGCGTGATGGGGAAACTCGGGCTCGATTACGAGACGCTTAAAACGATCAAGCAGGACATCATCTATTGTTCGGTTTCCGGCTATGGTCATTCCGGGCCATGGTCGCCATTACCGGCGATCGGCGGCACGGTGGAGCCCACTTCCGGTATGTCCGGTTTGCTCGGTTATGACGATGGTGTCCCATTGAACTCGGGGCAAATGTATCCGGATGCGGTCGCCGGACTTTGTGGCTTCGCCGGACTTGCTCTGGCGCTTTTTCATCGCGAGCGAACAGGCCAAGGACAACGGATTGATGTGTCTATGCAGGAAGCAAATTTGAGTTTTGTTGGCGAGCGCTGGCTTGAGTATGAAATGACCGGCGTCGTCCCCAATCCTCTCGGCAATCGTCACGCGCACTTCGCGCCACACGGCATCTTCCAGACTGCTGGCGACGATCAATGGGTCGCCATTGCGGCCGAAACAGAAACCCAGTGGCAGGCCCTATGCGCCATCGCCGAACAACCCGAGTGGGTGGAAAAATACGGCGATCGCGCAAGGCGGAAAACAAATGAAGACGCCCTCGATAGGGAAATCTCCGCATGGACCGTGGTGCAGGATCGAGCCGCTTTGGCCGACCGTTTATCTCGCGCCGGTGTGATCGCGGCCCCGGTATTGAACGGGCTGGAGGTGGCGGCGGATTCTGTGTTCAGGGAACGCAATGCCATTGCGGTGACGAAGCATCCGGAGGCCGGCGCATGGCCGCAGCCTGCCATGCCGTTTCATCTGTCTGCGACGCCTGGGCGAATTAGAAATGCCGCGCCGTGCAAGGGCGCGCATTCAGCGGAGGTTTTCGAACGATTGCTCGGCCTGAACCGGGCGCAATACGAAGCATTGGAGGCGGCGGGTATTACCGGCGTTACGCCACCCAAAGGAAAGGTAGGATGAGATGGCTTACAGACACATAACCTATGAGGTGACGGACAGAGTTGCCCGGATCACCAAAAACCGTCCGAAGCTTGGTAACGCACAAAGCACGATCATGCTCGAAGAGCTGGACGATGCGTTTAAAGAAGCAGGCTTCGACCCGGAGGTACGTGTGATTACGTTGTTTGGGGCGGGGAAACATTTCTGTACCGGCCATGATTTGGGTACACCGGAAGAAATGGAGTATCGCGACACTGAATATCTCATTCAAGAAGGTGTCAGAGGGCGGTTCAACCATACCCGCGAACAATTCGTCGATAAAACGTTGCGTTGGCGTGAAGTGCAAAAACCGACCATTGCCGCTGTGCAGGGCTACTGCATTTTCGGCGGTTGGATGGTGGCGTCGGCCATGGACCTGATGTTTGCCGCTGAGGATGCCATGTTCCTCGGGGGCGGGTTCCAGTATTTCAGTCCACCTTGGGATATTCATCCGCGCAAAGTGAAAGAGATTTTATTTGAGGGTCGCATTATCGATGCAGAAGAGGCGCTTGAGTATGGGCTCGTCAACCGAGTGGTCCCGCGTGACCGGTTAGAAGAAGAAGTAATGGACTATGCTGCAGAGGTTGCTCAGAACGACCCTTTCCAAATGCGCATGACCAAAGCCATGGTGAATGGGTGCCAGGATGCGCAAGGGTTTCATCAGCACATCAACGCGGCGCACGCTTTGTTTCTGTTGCGGTCACAAGGCGAGAAAGATCCGGATTACGGCCTCGATTTTCCCGCTGGAAAAAGGCGGCCTATGGTGCAGCGCGCGCTGGAGCTGTATGAAAAACGAAAGGGACGTCGTGGCTAGGCTGCACTTTTCCACCCCGCCAACCGATGGAATTTAGGGTCAAAAACACGTGACTTTTACAGACAAAAGAATTGCCGTTCTCGGCACCGGTTCCATTGGTAGCTGCGTCGGTGCAGATTTAACGGATTCCGGATTAGACGTTGTGCTTATCGATCAATGGGCCGCCCATGTGGAAGCCATGAAAGAAAGCGGTCTTCAAATTCAGTTCCCGGACGAAGATTTAGACGTACCTGTAACCGCTTGGCACCTTGCGGAACTTGCAGAGCATGTTCCTGCCTTTGATGTCGTTCTCCTAACCGCTAAATCCTATGACACAGCATGGCTCACACAATTGATCGAGCCTTACCTGAAAGAGACCGGCGTCATGATTGGGCTGCAAAATGGCATGAACAACGACACGATTTCGGGAATTGTTGGGATTGAACGCACAATTGGCGCCGTTGTGGAATTGTCCGCTGAAATGTTCACGCCCGGACTGGTCCAGCGCGACACGACCCGGACGGGCACTTGGTTTGGGCTTGGTGAGCTTGATGGTGTAATAACGCCTCGTCTCCAAGAGGTTCAGGAAATTCTGCAATGCGTTGCCAAGGTGGATTTGACCGAGAATATTGAAGGGGCGAAGTGGACCAAGCTGGTCGCGAATTCCATGGTCATGGGCATGGTGGGGTTTCTCGGGCTCAAAACGTGGGAGGCCGCGAAATTACCGGGCATGTCGGAACTCGCGGTGCGCGCGGGCCGTGAATCCGTCACCGTCGGCCAAGCGCTCGGTTATGAAATGGAACCAGTGTTCGGCATGAGCGCGGAAGAATTTGCTGGCGCGACAGATGAAGTCTTGCTGAATGCCATGGAGACACTGCTCGGCCACATTGGCAAAAATGCGACGACCGCATCGATCCATGACCACATTAAAGGCCGCAAAAGTGAAATGTCGCATATTACCGGCGTGGTGGCCCGCAAAGGCGAGGCGCTTGGTATCCCGACGCCCGTTAACACAGCGACGACGGAAATTGATCGGCGTATCAATGAGGGCGAACTGGAAATGGATGTGTCCAATTTCGGGCTTTTAAAAGCAATGTTGGATTCGGTGCCAAACCAAGGATGATCAAAAGAGATTCGGGGGTCCCCTGACACTCGGCGTCGAACCCGCTAGAGTTTGTTTGTATCCGCAGGAGGTTTACATGGTCACGACGGATTTTGGATTTGCAATCAACCCGCTGGGAGAAAAGGTTGGCGCGGAAATCGTTGGCGTCGATTTGAGACAGCCTGTGAGCGATGCGGCGTTCGCGGAAATCGAGGATACCTTTTATCGCTATTCCGTGGTCGTCATTCGCAATCAAAAACTGACAACCAAGGAACTCGTCGATTTTTCTCGCCGTTTTGGCACGCTTCAAATCAATGTTCGCTCCAAAACCCAAACCAAAGATGCCGATATTCGGATCATGCCGGACGAACAGGAAGCCATCTATATTTCCAATGTCAAAAAAGATGGCAAGTTTATGGGGTCAACCGATGCCGGTCGCTATTGGCATTCGGACCTTTGCTATGAACAAACACCCAGCAAAATGACCTTATTGCATGCGCTCGAAATTCCGGAAAAGGACGGTGTGGTCTATGGGGCGACTAAGTTTGCCGATGTGGCCGCCGCCTATGACGCACTGTCTGAAACTATGAAAAACCGGCTGGAAGGTCTGGATGCGGCCAACAGTTTCCGGCATATGTGGCAGCGTAAAGCGGATGATTTCGGCACGCGCGTGAAATTGGGCGATGAAGAACTTGCAAAACTCCCGGAAGACGCTATCCATCCGGTGGTGCGCGTTCACCCGGTCACCGGCCGGAAATGCCTTTATATTTGTGATGGTTACACCAACAGGATACTCGGCATGCCGGACGACGAGAGTAAGCAATTGTTGTCGGAACTGTGCGCCCATATGGTCAAAAGGGAATTTCGTTATCAGCATGAGTGGAGCCACAGCGATCTCCTCATGTGGGATAACTGTGCTGTTCAGCATAAGGCTAATTTCGACTATGACTCGTCACTTCGCCGATTGATGCAGCGTTGCACGGTGATGGGGGACGCCATTGCCTGAAGTTCGGCCGCTGGGACAAGACATGGGCGTGGAAATTGTTAGATCCGATTTGTCCGCCACGTTGAACGACGTGGATTTTGCTGAAATTGAACAAGCGTTTAATTGCTTCAAGGAATTGCCATGAACAAACTCCACTTTGTCGACACCGTCGCCGTACCAGCGGCCAAATTCGCCCATGCGGTGGAAGTGCCGCCGGGTGCTCGGTTGCTGTTCACCTCTGGACTGACCGGGGTTGCGCTTGATGGAAAGCTCAGAGAGGGCTGTGAGGCACAAGCCGTGCAAGCGTGGGAGAATCTGTTGGAGGTTTTGCGTAGTGCTGATATGGGCGCGGAAGATATCGTCCGCATGACAACCTACTGCGTAAACGCTGAGGACAATGCAATCGCGCGCCGAGTGCGCACGGACTTCATCCCCGGCTATGACAAGGCATCCACTTTCCTGGTGGTTGCTGCGTTGGCATCACCGGACTGCCTGTTTGAAATAGAGGCCGTTGCAGCCAAGGTGGATTCTTAAGAACCGCCTATTTAATCTGCCGGGCCTCTGGCTATATTCCGGGCCCGTGTTTGTTTAGATTTCGCAACTATATTTTAATAAGGAGCCGCCATGTCCCGCCTTGCGCCTATTCACCCAAAAGATTTAGACGAAGCACAGCTTGAATATTACCGCTCGATCCGCACTCGCCCTTCTTTCAAGGGCGTGGCTGAAGACACGCCTCTGGTGGGGCCGTTTCTCGCCTGGCAGCGGAGTGTCGAATACGGGCAGCGGATGAATTCCAATTCGCGCTATCTGCGCCACGATGGGTTATTGGAATCTCGATTGGTCGAATTGGCGACGATCGTGGTTTGTCGCATTTGGAATGCGGGTTTTGCTTTTAACTCTCATGCAACCGGGGCCATGCGTGAAGGCGTTAGCAAAGAGGTCGTCGAGGCTATTCGTCTCGGCAAACGGCCTGCCTTCGATAAGACTGACGAAGAGATCGTCTATGATTTTGCCTTTCAGCTGACCGACAACAAATCCGTTGATGATGCCGCCTTCACGGCCGCGGTCGATCTGTTGGGTGAAGCGGCGCTGGTGGAGCTGGTTGGGCTGTGCGGCCATTACGTCACCGCTTGCATGACGCTGAACGCCTTTAATATCCCATTGCGCGATGGCGATGAAGAACTGCCCGCAGTCGGATAAACAGACCAATTAAAGGAGCCTCTATGTCACGCCTTGCGCCCATTTTGCCGAAAGACATGACCGACGAGCAGCTGGATTATTACAAGTCCATCCGAAGCCGGGCCTCGTTTACAGACGTGCCGCCGGAGGAACCCCTAGTCGGTCCGTTTCATGCGTGGCAACGCTCGCCGGCGTTCGGTCAACGCATGACGTCGAATTCAAAATATTTGCGCTATGAAGGCTTGCTCGAGGCGCGCATTGTCGAACTGGTAATTATCACCATCGTGCGTCTCTGGTCCGCCCGGTTCGCCTTCAATATTCACGCAGAATGGGCGATTGAGGAGGGCATAGACGAGGCGATTGTTGAGGCCATCCGCCATAATCAAACACCCAATTTTACAAAGCCCGATGAAGAGGCGGTCTATAATTTTGCCTATCGATTGATGACCGACAGAGAAGTAGACGACGCCACCTATGCTGCAGCGTTAAGTGCGCTAGGCGAAGCACCGTTGGTGGAATTGGTCGGTCTCTGCGGCCATTACGTCACCGCGTGCATGACGTTGAAGGCTTTCCAAATTCCACCACGCCCGGGCGACGAGCCGTTTACCGATTAGGGCACCGATTAAAAATTAAGCCCGTATAGGTCAATCACGTTCTGGCTCGCCAAACGCGTTTGCCGTTCCATGGGAAGACCGCCTATTTGTTGGGCGATGAAAGCTTTCGAGTTCGGCCATGTGGTGTTTTCGTGCGGATAGTCGCTCGACCACATGCAGTTCCTGTCGCCCCAATGAGGTAATAGATAGGAGCCTACCGTGTCGTCCATGAAGGTGGCGAAGACATGGCCGTTGAATATTTCGGTCGGCGTGCGGTTGATTGGGAATTTGTGAATGCCCTTTCTGCCATGGCGATGATAGTAGTAATCCCACTGTTGCAGGATGAACGGAATCCAGCCGATTTCGGCCTCTACAATGACCATTTTCAAAGTCGGGTGGCGCTCAAAAACGCCGGACCACACCATATCGTGGATACAGTTGATGGCATCGTGGGTTTTTATATTGACCGATCCACGGATGCGCTCAAAGCCGGTGAGACTCGTCCGGTCGTAGGAATGTCCCGTCAGGATATGCATGTTGACCGGCGCGTTCATGTCCGCGGCGACAGCCCAAAAGGGGTCGTAATGTGACGAATGCAGCGGCAAATCCGGGTGTGGCACTTGCCAAATCAGGGCGCCTTTGAGCCCCATATCGTAACAGCGCTTTAATTCGATAATCGCCGCGTCGATGTCATGCATGGCGATCATTGGCACGCCGATCAGGCGGTCTGGCGCATGTTTGCAATAATCCGCGATCCAGTCGTTATAGAGCCGGAAGGCGGCTTCTTGGATGTCCGGTTCAAAGCGATAGAGTTCCAACGCGGCGGTGGGGTAGAGCACTTCAGCGGCGAGTCCGTCTCGGTCCATGTCGACAATGCGGGCAACAGGGTCTTCGCCCCCATCGGGTAGCGCTCCGAAGGGCTCCATGACCGGCATCCGTGCGGTGATATCCGCAGGCAGCGCCTTCCAAAGGTCCATCGGCTCTGTGACATGGGAATCCGCGGAGATAATGAGGTCGGGAATTTTTACGTTCGCCAAACTACTGTCGAGCGCGCGCGCCGACATTGGGAGATTGGTATCGTCCATTTTAGGTCCTTTTAGGTCGCGAGAAGCTGTTCGAGTGCTTTCTTCGCTTCGTCGGGTTTGTTGATCGCGAGTTGTTTGTCGGCTTCGCGTTTTCGCAGTCTAAATGCATAAGATTCAGGCTGTATCGCAAGATAGTTCTCAATGCCCAAGGTTCTGGCCGCATGGATTGGCCAATCCCCGTGATACATCAGTTCGCGGGACATGCCGATAAGGTCGGCCTTATTTTCGCGCAACACCTCTTCTGCCTGTTCAGCCTCGGTGATCAACCCCACGACCATTACCAATGCATTGATCTCTCGCTTGAAGCGTTCCGTAAAGTCCACATGGTAGCCTTGCACCCGAGGCACGTGGGGCAAGTCGCTATCACCAAATATACCACCGGAGGAAACATCGATGATATCGACGCCGCGTTCTTCCAATGCCTTGGCGAATTGCAGCGAGTCCGAGAACCCCCACTGGCCTCCTTCGCCGTCCACAACGGAAATCCGATAGGACAGTGGCAGATTGTCCGGGAGCGCCTCCCTTGCCACTTCCGCCACTTCTAAGGGGAGGCGCATTCGGCCTTCTATGTCGCCGCCATAGGCGTCGGTTCGGAGATTACTCAGCGGCGATAGGAATTGATGAAGTAAATAGCCATGTGCGCCGTGCAGCTCGACCATCTCAAACCCCGCATCCACCGACCGAAGAACCGCTTCACGGAAGGAATCTTTAACCGCAGCAATATCGCCATCATCCATTTCCTTTGGTTGAAAGCGCCGTTGCACATGGTCGACGGCGCTGGGAGCCAGCCCTTGCCAGGGCGGCATGCCTTTTTCGCCATCTTCGTCGGTAAGCGGTGTGAAATTTTCCATCGCGCCGCGGCATGAGGCTTTACGCCCAGTGTGGCCGAGCTGGATAGCCGGCACGGCATCAAGCGATTTTAAGAAGTCGGTGATACGCCGGTAGCCCGCCACATGTTTGTCGGCCCAAATACCAGCGCATTCATATGATTTGCGGCCACGCTCTTCGACGGCTGTTTCTTCGCCATAGATGATGCCGGCACCGCCGAATGCATAACGCCCCAGATGCACCAAATTCCAATCATTCGGCATACCGTCTTCTGAAACATATTGGCACATAGGTGAGACCACGATGCGGTTCTTGGCCGTCACACCGCGAATTGTTATGGGTGTGAAAAGAAGCGGGTCGGCTGTTGCGCCGCTATCTTGCTTGGCGTCGGTCATTTGGTCTCTTCCTCTCCCGATGTCGCTGGATTAGGTTGCGTTGCATTCAGGCAATATCAAACAGGTTTTAAAATGGTTCAGTGGGTACGGTTTCAGCATAGTGGCGAATCGCGCTTTGGAAAACTAGACGGCGGCAGCATTGTGGTTTGTAGCGGCAATATGTTTTCGGGGCCGACGGAAACAGGCGAAAGCTTAGCACTTGCCGATGTGACGCTTGATATACCGTGTTGCCCGAGCAAAATAGTCGCCCTGTGGAACAACTCGCGCTCGGCGGCGGAAAAGCAGGGTTTGGACACGCCCGCAGAGCCGTTGTTTTTCATCAAAGCCTCGAACACCTACCTGCCCAGTGGCGGCGTTATCAGAAAACCTGCCTCCTATGACGGCCGGGTAATTTACGAGGCGGAACTGGGCGTCGTTGTGGGCCGGGAATGCGCTAACCTTTCCGCGGCGGACGCAGCGGGTGCGATCTTTGGATACACCTGCGTCAATGATGTTACCGCATTGCAGATTTTAAATGAGGATGAAAGCTTCGCTCAGTGGGCGCGGGCCAAGGGCTTTGATACATTCGGGCCCATTGGTCCGGTTATCGCCTCAGGTGTGGATGTCTCCAGCGCCAATATTCGCGCCGAGCTAAACGGTCGTGAACGGCAAAATTATCCGGTTAGTGACCTGTTCATGGGGCCTGCAGAGTTGGTGAGTCGTATCTCTCGTTGCATGACGCTTTATCCGGGCGATATTATTTCTTGTGGTACAGGACCCGGTGCGTTGCCGATGAAACCCGGCGCGACGATTGAGGTGATCATCGATGGGATCGGTACATTATCCAACACCTATGAAGCATAGGAGTTTGGCGGCTTAAATTTGAAACTTCTTGCCCGGGGTTCCTTTTTTGGTTTAGGGCACTCCGATAACACTGACCCTATTTTCATTAACAATGAACATGCCGTCCTTCATGTCAGATACCCTAGCGCCTGAAATTATCGCGAAAGGCCCGCTCTTTATTTATCGAGCGCGGAAAGCCTCCGGCGAATTGCGGGAAGATTCTATTCAGGAGTTGGCGGCGGAGAAACTCCAGAGCCTGCATCATGCTTTGCAGGGCTATGAGCCGCAGTCTGGAATGAAAGGCTGGAAGGCGCGGTTGGGCCTCGCGCGGCGCACTGAAACGCCACCTCAAGGTCTTTATATTTATGGTCCAGTGGGTCGCGGTAAATCCATGTTGATGGATTTGTTTTTCGATAGCGCGCCGGTGAAAAAAAAGCGCCGCATCCATTTCCACGAATTCATGATCGAAGTGCACGATGCGGCTCATGCGTGGCGCAAAGATAAAAACAGAAAGAGCGACAAGGACCCTCTGCCGCAAATAGCAGAGGGCATCGCCGCAACAGCGTCGCTACTTTGCTTCGATGAGTTTCACGTCACCAACATCGCCGATGCGATGATCTTGGGAAGATTGTTCACCACTCTGTTTGACCTCGGGGTTGTGGTGGTTACCACGTCGAATTTTGAGCCGAATAATCTCTATAAAGGTGGGCTGCAACGTGAGCGTTTCCTGCCCTTTATAGATCTATTGAAAGAAAGGCTCGACTGTCTTGAGTTGGCCTCGCCCATTGATTACCGGCTCGCGCGATTGAAACAAATGCAGGTGTTTCATTCTCCCTTGGGGGTTGCCTCGACGAAAGCGCTAGAGAAATCCTATGGCGATCTGACTGAAGGGGCGGCAAGTGAGCCGGATACGGTTTTCGTCAAAGGGCGTACTATTAAAGTCAGTCGTACTGCGCGTGGCGTGGCCTGGTTCACTTTTAGTGAATTATGTACCGAAGCTCTTGGCGCGGAAGATTATATTTCCGTCGGCAGGCGCTATCACACATTGATATTGGATCAGGTGCCTAAATTAAATGAAGAGCGTCGTAATGAAGCAAAGCGCTTTGTGACGCTGATTGATGCGTTGTATGAACTGAAGGTCAATCTGGTGATGGCGGCGGAGACGTCACCAGATGAAATTTACCGGGGCCCAACGCATGATTTTGAGTTCGAGCGCACCATCAGCCGTTTGATGGAAATGCAATCGGATGACTATATCGACGCGGCGCATAGTGGGGCGAAACCCTAAACTTGCCCTTATCCGCCAAAAACTGTAGGAAATCGGCACTCACAGCTTAACACGCTAGCCACTGAAACCTGAATTTGGCCGGCGACATTGAAACGGGGATATTATGGCACGGAATAAAATTGCCTTAGTTGGCGCAGGACAAATTGGCGGAACCTTAGCGTTGCTCGCCGGGTTAAAGAATTTGGGCGATGTGGTGTTATTCGACATCGTGAAGGGCGTACCGCAGGGCAAGGCATTGGACATAGCGCAGGCCTCTACGATTGAAGGCTTTGATGCAAATGTTACTGGCGCTAACAGCTATTCGGCCTTGAAAGGCGCGGATGTTGTGATTGTTACCGCCGGCGTACCGCGCAAGCCGGGCATGAGCCGGGATGATTTGTTGGGTATCAACACGTCGGTCATGAAGGCTGTTGGCGAGGGGATTAAAAAATATTGCCCGAACGCATTTGTTATCTGCATCACCAACCCGTTGGACGTCATGGTGCATCAGCTTCGCAATGCGTGTGGTCTTCCCTTTAACAAAGTTGTCGGCATGGCGGGCGTTTTAGATTCAGCGCGCTTTCGACTTTTCTTGGCACAGGAATTCGGCGTTTCGGTTGAAGACGTCACCGCATTTGTACTTGGCGGCCATGGTGACACGATGGTCCCGCTGGTGCGCTATTCCACAGTGGCCGGTATTCCGGTCCCCGATCTCATCAAGATGGGGTGGAGCACGCAGAAGAAAATTGACGCAATCGTTGAACGCACTGCCAATGGCGGCGGCGAAATAGTGAATTTACTTGGCAATGGATCGGCCTTCTATGCGCCGGCATCGTCGGCGATTTCCATGGCGGAATCCTATTTGCTGGATAAAAAGCGTGTTGTTCCGGCTGCGGCTTACGTCAAAGGGTCTTACGGCCTCAAAGGCCTTTATGTGGGTGTTCCGGTGGTTATCGGCGCCAAGGGTGTCGAGCGCATTGTCGAAATTAAGCTTAATGCCGCTGAGAAAAAGAAATTCCAGCAGTCCGTCAACGCCGTGAAAGGCTTGATTAAGGAAGTTGAGCGGATTGAAAAAGCGGCCAAGAAAAAATAAGCGGTGGCGACTACTGGCGGACTAAATCTTAGTGTTTTTCGGGTGCGTATGCGACTGAGTTCTGGTTGCGTGCCCGGGTTCCGGTGCTTAAAGTAACCAAAGCGCCGGGACGGGACGGCGTGGTGCTGTAATACCTTTGAAACAAAAGAAGATTCAGTGCCTCCGCTTCTCAGGTTTTGGTTGTCAACATGGTCGTATTCGGCGATGGATAGTGCAACGGGCGAGGATATCGCCTGAGAACAATAGAGTGGGCATTTATGAATATTCACGAATACCAAGCCAAAGGCCTTTTACAAAAATTCGGCGTTCCAGTGCCGAAAGGTGGGCCGGCCTTTGCTGTCGATGAAGTTGGTAAAATCGTCGATGAGTTAGGCGGTCCGGTTTGGGTGGTGAAATCGCAAATACATGCGGGCGGCCGTGGCGCAGGGCATTTCAAGGAAGACCCTAACGGTGGCGGTGGCGTTCGTCTGGCGAAATCAAAAGAGGAAGTCGCTGCTCATGCGAGCGCGATGCTGGGCAATACGCTGGTGACCAAACAAACCGGCGAAAGCGGCAAGGAAGTGCGCCGCATTTATATCGAAGACGGATGCGACATTGATCGGGAACTGTATCTCGCCATGCTGACTGACCGTGCGACGAGCAAGATCACGGTTGTTGCGTCGACCGAAGGCGGCATGGAAATCGAAGAGGTCGCCGAAAAGACCCCCGAGAAAATCACCCGCGTTGTCATTAACCCGGTGATCGGGATGTCGGGCTTTTATGCACGTCAAGTCGCTTATGGGCTTGGCCTGGAAGGTAAGCAGGTCTCGGCCGCGGTGAAGCTGCTGATGGCGCTGTACAAAGCTTATACGGAATTGGATGCAACGCTTGTTGAGGTAAACCCGTTGGTGGTAACCGGCTCGGGCGATGTTATTGCATTGGATGCGAAAATGAATTTCGACGACAATGCGTTGTTCCGCCATCCGGATATTGAAGAGTTGCGCGACGAGACAGAAGAAGATCCTTCGGAAGTCGAGGCGGCGAAATACGACCTTAACTACGTTAAGCTCGACGGCACTATCGGCTGTATGGTCAACGGTGCCGGGCTCGCCATGGCGACGATGGACATCATCAAACTCTATGGCGAAGAGCCGGCGAATTTCTTGGACGTGGGCGGTAGTGCCACGGCGGAGAAAGTGACGGCGGCCTTCAAGATTATCCTGTCGGATCCGAACGTGCAGGGTATTTTGGTGAATATCTTCGGCGGCATCATGCGCTGCGATATTATAGCCGAAGGTGTTGTGCAGGCTGCTAAAGAGGTCAATCTTTCGGTGCCGCTTGTAGTGCGGCTGGAAGGCACTAATGTGGATAAAGGCAAGCAGATACTGGCCGATTCCGGCCTGCCGATCATTTCCGGTGACGATTTAGGTGACGCGGCGAAAAAAATCGTCGATGCCGTGAAGGAGGCAAGATAATGGCTGTATTGGTCGATAAAAACACCAAGCTGATTTGCCAAGGTATCACGGGATTGCAAGGCAATTTTCATTCCGAGCAGGCGATTGCTTATGGCACGCAGATGGTCGGTGGTGTAACGCCGGGCAAGGGCGGCACCACGCATTTGGATTTGCCGGTTTTCGATACGGTCAAAGACGCGGTTGAGCAGACCGGCGCTAACGCATCGGTGATTTACGTGCCGCCGCCCTTTGCAGCGGATGCCATTTTGGAAGGCATTGATGCGGAATTGCCCTTGGTGGTTTGCATCACCGAAGGCATTCCTGTGCTCGATATGATCACGGTCAAGGAAGCGCTTAAAAACAGCAACACCTGTCTGATTGGGCCGAATTGCCCCGGTGTGATCACGCCTGATGAGTGCAAGATCGGTATTATGCCAGGCCATATTCATAAGCGCGGCAAGATCGGCATCGTATCGCGTTCCGGTACACTCACCTACGAAGCCGTTGCGCAAACAACAGCGACTGGCCTCGGACAGACAAGCTGTATCGGTATTGGCGGCGACCCTGTGAATGGCACCAACTTCGTTGATTGCCTGGAATGGTTCGTCGAAGATGATGAAACTGAAGGCATCATCATGATCGGTGAAATCGGTGGTGATGCGGAAGCCGACGGGGCGGAGTTCTTGAAAGCATCGGGAACGAAGAAACCGATCACCGGCTTTATTGCTGGTCGTACTGCTCCGCCGGGCCGTCGTATGGGCCATGCGGGCGCGGTTATTTCCGGCGGCAAGGACACGGCGGAACATAAGATCGAAGCCCTGAAGGCGGCCGGCATTCATGTGGCGGATAGCCCGTCAGAGCTCGGGAGTACGATGTTGAAGGCAATGGGGTAGTGCTACAGCGGATTCTCCGCAGCACTCTATTGTCCGGTCAATTTGAAGGGAGCGGGCGTCATGGCGCAATATTCTGGTGAAACCTCCTTTTTGTTCGGCGCGAACGAAACATATATCGCTGAAATGTACGGTAAGTTTCTCCAAGACCCTGGGTCGGTGGATGGAAGCTGGTCGGATTATTTTAGTCAGCTGGACGATGACAGCAAATCCGTTCTTGATGAATTGAAGGGCCCGAGCTGGGCGCCCCGGGAAACGTCGGTCGTTGGCGGAAACGGAAATCAACCCAACATGTCGGACGCTGTCGACCCGGTTCAGGTGCCGCCGGGCGCATATCCTTACGCGCCGCAGCCGGCTGCAAATGCCGACCAAATACGCCAAGCAACGCAAGACTCCATTCGGGCACTCATGCTGATCCGGGCCTATCGTGTGCGCGGACATTTGGAGGCTGATCTCGATCCGTTACATTTGACCAAGCCTGAACGGCACCCCGAACTCGATCCGGAGACGTATGGTTTCAGCGAACGCGACATGGATCGGCCAATCTTTATTAATTATGTGATGGGGCTAGAATCCGCGACTTTACGCGAAATCGTTAAAATACTCCGTGAGACGTATTGTGGGGCGATCGGTGTTGAGTACATGCACAAAATGGAACCGGATGAGAAAAACTGGATCCAGGAACGCGTCGAAAGCATTCGCAACCACACCGAATTTACCAAACTCGGCAAACGCACGATTCTGGAACGCCTGACGGAATCAGAACAATTCGAACAGTATATTGATCGAAAACACAAAGGGGCCAAGCGGTTTGGCCTCGATGGCGGTGAGACGACGGTGCCAGTGCTGGAACAAATTCTGAAGCGCGGCGGTCAGCTTGGCGTTGAAGAGATCATTTTCGGCATGCCCCATCGTGGACGTTTAAATGTGCTCGCGAATGTGATGGGCAAACCGTATCGGGCGATTTTCTCGGAATTTCAAGGCCAGTCAGCGAATCCGGAAGACATTCAAGGCTCCGGAGATGTGAAATATCATCTTGGCACATCCACCGAGCGTGAGTTCGACGGCAATGTTGTTCGCCTGTCGCTAAACCCAAACCCCAGTCATCTGGAAGCGGTCAACACTGTGGTGCTTGGGCGTGTACGAGCGAAGCAGTTACAGCGCGGTGACGAAGCGCGCGAGAAGGTTATGGCGCTGCTGATGCATGGGGACGCGGCGTTTGCCGGCCAAGGGATTGTGCCGGAAACTTTCGCTTTGTCTGATCTCGACGGCTACGAGACCGGTGGCACTATTCACCTGGTGGTCAACAACCAAATTGGTTTCACCACTATGCCGTCATTCTCACGGTCATCGCCTTATTGTTCGGATATGGCGAAAGCGGTTGGCGCGCCGATTTTTCATGTTAACGCCGATGACCCTGAAGCCAGCGTACATGTGGCGCGTATGGCGATTGAATATCGCCAGAAGTTCAAGAAAGATGTGGTGATCGATCTCATTTGTTATCGCCGCCATGGACATAATGAAGGGGACGAGCCGGCTTTCACCCAGCCCTTGATGTATAGGAAAATTGATGAGCAGCCGACGACCCGCGAAATTTACGCCAAAAAGTTAGAGGAAGAAGGGGTGATTGAACCGGGCGAGGCGGACAGAATTGTTCAGAAGTTTGATCAAGAACTCGATGTGGAATTCGAAGCTGCGCAATCCTACAAGCCGAACAAGGCCAATTGGCTGGAAGGTCAGTGGTCCGGCTTGGCGGTGGCAAGCGGTGATGAGCGGCGAGGTAAGACAGACACTACTTTTGATCTACTGAAAGAGGTTGGGTTTGCCATTTCCGAGGCACCGGCGAGTGTAAACGTGCACTCGCGCATTGCGCGGCAATTAAAAGCCAAGCGCAAAATGATCGAGACCGGTGAGGGGGTCGATTGGGCGACGGCGGAAGCGCTTGCATTCGGTACCTTGCTTTGTGAATCGACACCGGTCCGATTGTCTGGGGAAGATTCCCAACGCGGCACGTTTAGCCAGCGGCATTCGGTGTTGATCGATCAGCAAAATGGAGAGCGCTATGTACCGCTCAATAATATTCGGTTTGGGCAAGCGCCGTTCGAAGTGATCGACAGCCCTCTTTCGGAGTTTGGCGTGCTCGGATTTGAATATGGCTATAGCGTTTCTGAACCCCACGCGCTGGTCGTTTGGGAAGCTCAGTTCGGTGATTTTGCGAACGGTGCGCAGGTTATTATTGATCAGTTCATTTCGTCCGGTGAATCGAAATGGTTGCGAATGAGTGGTCTCGTACTGTTATTACCGCACGGTTATGAAGGCCAGGGACCCGAACATTCGTCGGCTCGGTTGGAGCGCTATTTGCAGCTATGCGGCGAGGACAATATCCAGGTGGCCAATTGCACGTACCCGGCCAATTATTTCCATATTTTACGCCGCCAGATCAGGCGGGAGTTCCGCAAACCGCTCATCTTAATGACGCCCAAGTCGTTGCTGCGCCATAAGCGTTGCGTGTCACCGCTTGAGGAGTTTGGCCCTGATTCCACCTTCCACCGGGTGCTGTGGGATCATGCGCAATGGACCGGAGATATTAACGCGGATAAAGATGTCAAACGAGTGGTTCTATGTTCCGGCAAGGTCTATTTCGATTTGCTGGAGGAACGCGATAAGCGGGGCGCGATGGATACTTATCTTTTGCGCCTGGAACAGCTTTATCCATTCCCAAGCCGTTCGGTGCGAAAAGAGCTTGAGCGCTTCAAACATGCGGACATCGTATGGTGTCAGGAAGAGCCGAAGAATATGGGGGCATGGTTTTTCGTCAACCCGGTGATCGAAGAGGTCATGCTTGATTTGCGTATGAAACAGACTCGTCCGGGATATGCAGGCCGCTCCTCTGCGGCGGCCCCGGCTACAGGGTTGATGAAACGCCATATGAAGGAACAAGCGGCATTGGTAGATGCCGCTTTGACCTATGAATACGAGTAAAAGTCTAACGGTCACGTTGAACAGGAAAGAGACGATAGGCAAATGACGGTTGAAATTGTTGTGCCCACTTTGGGTGAGTCGGTGACGGAAGCGACCGTCGCTAAATGGCTTAAAAACGTTGGCGATTCCGTTGCTGTTGATGAGCCGGTGGTGGAGTTGGAAACCGACAAAGTCTCGCTAGAAGTACCGTCACCGTCTGCGGGTACGCTGAGCGAAATTTTGGCGGCGGATGGGACCGATGTGTTGGTGGGCGCGGTGTTGGGCAAGCTCGACGAGACTGGCGCTGCAGTCGAAGCGCCCCCAGTTCCGACGAAAGAACCCGAAGCAGCGCCAGAGCCGGTCTCCGAGCCCGCTTCGGAAGAGGCGCCGGCGCCTGCACAGACGCTTTCTCCGGCGGTTCGTAAGCTGGTTGAAGATAACAGCCTCGACCCAGCGCAAATTCCGGCGACCGGTGCCAAAGGCCAAATTACCAAAGGCGATGTGCTGACCTTTATGGAAAAAGGGTCTGAGGCCAAAACGGCCTCCGCACCGAAACCTGTGGCCAAAGCCGTGGTTGCCGCTCCACAATCTGTTGGTGAATTGCCGCCGCGCCCCGAAGACCCGCGTGGCGAGGAACGGGTGCGTATGTCGCGGCTGCGTCAAATTATTGCGCAGCGGTTGAAAGAGGCCCAGAACACTGCGGCTATACTCACAACCTACAATGAGTGCCGGATGGACGCGCTGATGGCGCTCCGCTCGGAATATCGCGATGCTTTTGAAAAGAAGCACGGCGTTCGGCTTGGGTTTCTATCTTTCTTTGTGAAAGCGGCGATCGTCGCGCTGAAGGAAATTCCCTCCGTGAATGCGGAAATTTATGGCGACGAAGTTATTTATAAAAATTATTACGATATCGGTGTTGCTGTCGGCACGCCGCAAGGGCTTGTGGTGCCCGTGGTGCGAGATGCAGACAAGATGAGTTTTGCTGAAATCGAGAACACCGTCGCTGATTACGGCAGGCGTGCCCGTGACGGTAAATTGGCAATCGCGGATATGACCGGTGGAACCTTCACAATTTCCAACGGTGGCGTTTATGGGTCATTAATGTCCATGCCGATTTTGAATCCGCCGCAGTCGGGCATCCTCGGCATGCATACAATTCAGAAACGGCCGATTGCGGTTGATGGCAATGTTGAAATCGGTTCGATGATGTATCTCGCCATGAGCTATGATCATCGTATTGTCGATGGCCGTGAGGCAGTCACCTTCCTTGTGCGTATGAAAGAAGTTTTGGAGGACCCGCAGCGTTTGTTGATTGACGTGTAGGGCTTTCGGCTAAGCTGACCGCAATCAATCTGCCATGAAAATGCTTTCCGAAGACTGCGGCGCGCCCCTTCTACTCGGCGTTCGCCATGCCTTGGGCGTGCCGGGAATTGCAGTTTTTTCCTCCATGTTTGGCTTCGGTGCATTTGCCAAAGCTGCGGGATTTGATTTTGCATTGGCGGTGATGAGTACGCTTACTTTGTGGGCGTTGCCCGGCCAGGTGGTTTTTGCGGAACTCTATTCCTCCGGTAGTCTTGTTGTTGTGTTTCTCGGGGTGTTTTTTGCCAACGCGCGATTTTTCCCGTTGGCGTTAGCCACCATCCCCATGCTTGAGGGCGCGGCGCGGTTTCGCCCCATCCACTTCGTTTATGCCCAATTGATGTCGGTCATAAGCTGGAGCCAATTAACGCGAATGGTGCCGACACTGCCCTTGCCGGATCGCGTGCCCTATTTCTATGGATTTACATTGACCGTGATCATTGTTGCGGGCATCGCGACCGCGAGTGGGTTTCTGATATCTGGAACTGTGCCGGATCATTTAAGATTGGTCTTCCTCGTTATTCCCGCGATTTACTTCATCCTTATCTCGGCCGGGGCAAAGGGGCGGCTGCCTGTGCTATCGGTACTTTTCGGCGCTGCGTGCGTGCCAATCGTGGAATTGGTGTTGCCCAATTGGGGCCTTGTCCTTGGGGGCGTGCTAGGCGGTAGCGTTGCATTTGGCATCGACCATGTGTGGCGGCGGTGGAATGACTGAGATATCACCTTGGGCGTTTTTATTGGTGTCAGTTCTGGCGACGACGCTGCCACGAGCGCTGGGCGCCGTGGCTGCTGGTCGAGTTGATCCTAATAGCCGGGTGTTTGAATGGGTGACCGCGATAGCCTACGCTATGGCCATGGGGCTCGCAGTGCGGTTGTTATTGCTGCCGACGGGGCCGCTTGCGGATACATCGATTGCTGATCGATTGATTGCCGCAGGAGTGGCGCTCGCCGTCTTTTTTATAATGCGCAAACGATTTCTCTACGGATTTGTTGCTAGTGCCGTGGTTTTTTGGGCACTTCAGTTTTGGCGCTTGGGGTAACGTTTCCGGCTAAGTCTTACCTTTTGCCGAACAAAGAACCTTAACCACCGACAGCTGCCGCCGTAAATTGTCCCCATGTTTTGGGTAACCGCGTTTGGTGAGGTGAATTTGCGATAGGCCGGCCGATGGTGCTCCGTCGAGATTTGCACCGGCTTTGGCAAGTGTTTGGTGAATGGTTGTAGGCGCACTAGTGAGAATGCGCCCACGACGTAAGTTGCCTGCCACGGTCACACCGATAACCCTGCCCTTTCGGTCTAACACCGGTCCTCCACTCATGCCGCCCAATTTCTCCAAGCGTGGTTGTTGATGCGCGACCGCCCAAGCAATGCCTGGTTCCACGAAACTGCGGCCACCCACTTTTCGCATTTTGGCCCGTCTGATCAATGACGAGCGCACGTCCCCGGGTTTTCCCATGGGGTAGCCGAAATGAAACCCTGTTTGGCCAACGCGTAATTTTTCACTGAAAGGCATGACCGCGAGGGCAGGCGGACGGCTTTTGGGGTGACGCACCGAATTGGTACGTATGACGGCGATATCCGCTTTGGCATGAATAGTAACGTCCTTGACCCAAAACCCCTTCCGCTTCTTCGGGTCCGTATAAATCGCGATTCGTTTGCAATGGTCCACCACATGTCTTGCGGTTAGCCATACGCCGTCATTGCTGACCGGGAAGGCGGTGCCGACAGAGGTGCCGCCGGAGGATTTGGAGCGTACTTTGATTTCGGGGTCATAGGCTGAAATTGCCGGTAATGTGCCGCCTTGCTCCTCTGAAGGGGCGAAAGGCCTCACCACTATTTGGGGCGGCTCCGCTTTGCTAGTAGCGCCGCGCGGCCGCGTGGTGCCGTCGCGGTCAAAGAGCAGCCCGCCGGCACCCCAAACGAGTGCGGCCAATAGAAATCCCCATCCGGCTGGAAGGCGCATAATAGGTCGCTCGATTAACCAGCAACGCTGGCAGCGGCAATGAGACCAACAGCAATCTTAACCGCCGCCACCAATATTGCTGGACCAGTTTCGTCCTTCTCGACGCGTTTCTCGAAGTCGCGGATAACGAAATCCATCACGCGGTAGGAGATTAACATCAAGAAGAGCGTCACTAAGCCCCAAAGGACGATGTCCCATAAGTTGAGGCTGGTTTTGAGTGTGACGGCAAGCGGGATGGCAAAGCCGATGACAGCGCCCGACAAGGTGATGGCGGCGGCCGTATTGCCGGCCTTGATCAAAGCCAGCTCGTCATAGGGCGTAATCCAGGCATAAACGATCAGGCCCGCCGCGAGCATGGCGAAGGTTACGCTAGAATGGAGGAGAAGAAAGGGCAGCCCTGTAATGAGACTGTTGAAAATGGCTTCCATGGCTGGTCCGTCAACTGTGGATTGTGGGGCGCATCTTAAGGTTCCGGTGGCGCGGTGCCCAGAGCCCAAATCAAGCACCGAACATTTTATTTTGCAGGTGACAGCAACCAAGGCCGCCGATACCTTGCCTCAAACAACACCAAGCAATGCAATCCGCGAGAGCGGGGTTGCGAACGAAGGAAAAAATTATGGTGGAGAGCTATGATCTCGTTGTGATTGGCGGCGGTCCCGGCGGATATGTGGCGGCCATTCGGGCTGCACAGTTGGGCCTGAAAACGGCCTGTGTGGAAAAGCGCGAAACTCTAGGCGGCACTTGCCTTAATGTCGGCTGTATTCCGTCGAAGGCTTTGTTACAAAGCTCGGAAAAGTTTGCCGAAGCGCAGCATGATTTGAAAAAGCACGGGGTGGACGTTAAAGGCGTCTCGCTAAACCTCGATACGATGATGGCCCGTAAGGACCGTGTCGTCGGTGACTTGACCAAAGGTATCGAATTTTTGTTTAAGAAAAACAAAGTGGATTATATCGTCGGTCATGGGGCTGTATCTGGTCCCAATAGCGTCACGGTCACCCTAAATGAGGGCGGAAACCAGACGTTGGAGACGAAGGCAATTCTGCTGGCAACCGGATCTGAAAGTACGCCCTTGCAGGGTATAGACGTGGATGAAAAGCAAATTGTCACCTCCACTGGCGCACTCACTCTGGGTAAGGTGCCGAAGCATCTCGTGGTTATTGGCGCTGGCTACATCGGCCTTGAAATGGGCTCTGTCTGGCGGCGGTTAGGGGCTGAGGTAACGGTTGTTGAATTTCTGGACCGCATCACGCCGGGCATGGATGGCGATGTGGCCAAAAACTTTCAGCGGGTCCTTAAGAAACAAGGCTTCAAATTCCGTCTTGGTACAAAAGTGACGGGCGCTAAAAAGACTAAGGGTTTGGTTACGCTTACCCTGGAACCGGCGGCTGGTGGCGAGGCGGAAAGCCTTAAATGCGATACGGTGCTGCTGTCCATTGGGCGTCGCCCTTATACGGAAGGGCTCGGGCTCGATACGGTGGGTCTCGCCCTTGATGAACGCGGCATGGTGCCCGTCAATGATCAGTTTCAAACGTCGGTCCCCAGCATTTACGCGATTGGCGATTGTATCCGGGGCGCCATGTTGGCGCATAAAGCGGAAGAAGAAGGGGCCGTTTGCGCAGAGATTGTGGCGGGGCAATCAGGCCATGTGAATTATGACGCCATCCCGGGCATCGTTTATACTTGGCCGGAAGTGGCGTCGGTGGGCAAAACCGAAGAGCAGCTAAAAGACGACGGCATCGCTTATAATGCAGGTAAATTCCCTTTCATGGCCAACAGCCGGGCGCGGTGCAACGACGACACGGATGGGTTTGTGAAAATTCTGGCCGATGCGGAAACCGACAAAATACTAGGCGCACATATTATTGGGCCGGATGCGGGCACGATAATCGCTGAAATTGTCGCGGTCATGGAGTTTGGTGGGTCTGCGGAAGATGTGGCGCGCACCTGTCATGGGCATCCGACCTTAAATGAAGCGGTAAAAGAAGCCGCCCTGGCGGTGGATGGTCGCCCAATTCACGTATAGTCGCCGTTTATCATGCCGCGTTTACCAACTAAAGCCGAAGACCGGCCGCAGCCAAAGGTTTGGCGCTCGCCGTGGAAGCGGTTTTTGATATTCGTCGTGGCCTGGGGTCTGATTTTTCTTGGATTTCTGGGCATTTTGCTTCCTATCTTGCCGGGCGTAATTTTTTTGGTCGCCGGGATCTACCTTTTGTCATTGGAATCACTTTGGCTTAACCGGCAATTAGATAAAATCGGCCAGCGCTATCCGAAAGTTGGTGAAATTCTCGATGATGCGCGCGCGCGCGCGGGTCGTATCTTGCGCCGTGTGATGGGCGAAGGATAACGGAAATGGCGCGCTCTCCGTTGGTCCTTTCGCTTGTCATGTTTGTGGCGCAAGTGTTGGGCATGGCGAGCTTCGTGACGTTTCCCGCACTATTGCCGGCTTTTCAAAACGAATGGCAGCTGAGTAATACCGAGGCGGGCTGGATCAGTGGGGTGTTTTTTGCGGGATTTGTGGCCTCCACGCCTATTTTAACCACCTTGACCGACCGGTTGGATCCTAAACGCGTATTTTTAGCGGGCATGGTTATTACGGGCATTTCTAACATTGGCTTTGGCATGCTCGCCGATGGGGTTTGGAGCGCTACTTTGTGGCGTGTTTTGCATGGGGTTGGCTATGGCGCATGCTATATGCCTGGTATGAAAGCGCTGAGCGATGCGGTGCCGGAATCATCCCGTGACCGCGCTGTCTCGTTGTTTTCAGCCACGTATACGATTGGTGTTAGTTTTTCGTTTTTTGTGTCTGGCCCCGTTGCCTCTGCCTTTGATTGGCAGACAGCTTATCTCTTATTTGTTACCGGCCCTGCGATTGGGTTTGTTTTGGTCGCATCGGCATTACCCGGCGCACCTAAGCGTGCCATATCGCGCACGGTCTTTGAGTTTAAGCCGGCGTTACGTAGTAAGCCGACGCTAGGTTATATGTCCGCATACTTTATTCATAACAGTGAGTCATCGACCATTCGCGCCTTTATCGTTTCTTTCCTGGTTTTGGCCATTGCGGTGCAGCCTGTGGGGAGTTTCGGGGTTGATTGGGACCCGATTATGATCGCCGCGATCGCCAATTTATTTGGCTTGCCGTCAATCATGTTGGCCAACGAATTGGCGCGGTTCTGGGATCGAAAGGCGGTGATCGCACTCATAATGGTTTCGTCGGCGGCAATCGGGCTGCTGATGGCGGTATCCGTTTCGTGGGGTTTCCTTTGGGTCGTCGCGCTTGTGATGCTCCACGGATTTTTGGTGCCTGCGGATGTTGGCTCTATCAATGCCGGATTGGTGGGTATTACCGATCCGGCGCGTCGTGGTGCTACCATGGCGCTGCATGCGGTATGTGGATTTACCGGTGCTATTGTTGGGCCGGTTTTATTCGGCGCTATATTGGATGTCACCGGCGGCCAGGCGGAACCGATCGCTTGGATCGCCGCTTTCGCCGGTATGTTTGGGATGGTCCTGCTGGGGCCGCTATTTCTTCATTGGTTAGGCCGGGATATGCGTTCCTAGAAGAATGGATTGGCCTGAGATTGGGCAACATCAATTAGCGGACGGGCAGAGGCCAGCCAAAACCAAAAAAACGGGCCGGTCAAAGACCGGCCCGGGGGGAGGTTGCATTGGGGTTGCATGAAGAAAGAAAGTCACTAGGGAAGACTTTCTGAAAAGGACTATGCCGCGACATAGCGCAATTGAGAAATCACGCTCCATCATATGAAAGTGACTGATTGTTAGGGACGCACTATCGGTTGCGAGGGTGCGCGCGGTATTGCGCCAAAATATGCGCTTCGTCCACTTCGGTGTAGCGCTGCGTAGTGGACAGAGACGCGTGGCCAAGCAATTCCTGGATTGAGCGTAGATCACCGCCGCTGGACAGCAAATGGGTCGCGAAACTGTGACGCAGTGCGTGTGGTGTTGCGCTATCAGGTAAGCCGAGTTGGGCGCGTAGCAGCTGCATGCGTTTTTGAATAATACGCGGACTGAGGGGGCCCCCACGTGCGCCTCTAAAGAGCGCCTCATCTGGTGGCAAAGGGCGTGGATATTTATCAAGATAATCCTTGAGGGCCTCGCGAACGACAGGCAGGATCGGCACCATGCGTTCCTTCGAGCCTTTGCCGAGAACCGTAATGCTATCACCCGTGGGCGCATCTTTACGCATCAATCCGAGGGCCTCGCCGATTCTAAGACCGGCGCCATAGAGCAGCATTAAGACGGCGGTGTCCCGAGCAGCAATCCACGTTTCAGAAGCGTCATCGCCAACCATGTCGATCACCGCTTCGGCGCTTTTAACAGTTATTGGTTTCGGTACAGCATGGGGTAGTTTTGGTGTCCGGATCAGCTGAATTGCCTGATTGCCGCCGCGCTCGTTCCGTTCAAGCCAGCGGAAAAAACTACGTACGACCGAAAGAGCTCGTGCTACGGAAGTCCGCTTGAGCCCGGCATTGGCGAGATTTGCCAGCCAGGCCCGAAAATCAGCGGCGCGCAGAGTTTGCATGTCGCTTAACCGTGGGGCGGCCCCTAAATGTTGGGCGAGAAACCCCAGAAATTGGGCCAGATCCTGCTGGTAGGCTGCGATGGTGTGGTCCGAATACTGTTTCTCGGATACAAGCCAACGGTTCCATTCATGCAGGGCGGCGCGAAGCTCCGAATCGGATTCCGCCAATAGATCCAAAGTATCGGTTAGTGCGGCAGGTCCAGCCATGCGCGCACGACATGTTCCAGAACTTGGGTCAAAAACCCAACAAGTTCGGTAGATTGGCTGTTGTTAAAACGGTCGGTATCCCTGGATCCGAAGGCAATTAGGGCTGGCGGTGATGCTTTCGAGATATCGAGGCGCACGAGTGCGTCCGAACTAATCAATGATGCGCCGCCGCCAAAAATTTCCGGATCGCCTTCAACATCACTCCGGAGAAGCATTCGCTGTTCGTTTCCGAAATAACGTCCTACTGTTCCTGCAGGTAACATCACAAGGCCGGGTGTTTTAAGAATTCGTGGCCCCTCATCGTCCGCTTCGACGCATAACATCACCATGTCCAAATCGAGCATGACGGCAAAATCCGTCGTTACGGACTGGATCAACTGCTCGAAGGATTTAGCCGAAAGCATGGCCAAAATACATTCATGGATGCGCGATAAGCTTTGTTGGTTGGCACGCGCGGTGACTAAAAGTGTTTCGCGTTCGTCTTTTAGGCCTGTCACTTCTTGCCGCAGGTTCTCGATGAGTGCGGTCTGAAAATCGACGACGCCGTCGCTTAGGTCGCGGTTCGGAAGCGTCAAACCCTTAAGTGCCTCCGGGTGGCTGGCAAAGAAATCCGGCCGGTTACGTAAAAACGCGATGACCGAACTCGCATTGGCTTCGGGCTGTTTTTTGGCCCGGTTTGTATCTTGGCTCATGATGACGTCATCTTTCGACGGGGCAGACTTAATTTAAAGGATGGATTGGCCGGTTTTCTCCCAATCGGCGACAAAGGCGGCTAGACCCTTATCGGTCAACGGGTGCGCGTACATCTGATGAAGCACGCTCGGCGGCAGGGTGGCGACATGTGCGCCCAGCTTGGCGGCATCCACCACATGCATAGGACTGCGAACCGACGCCACGAGTACTTCGGTCGTGAAATCTGGGTAATTCTCATAAATCTCACAAATTTCAGCAATGAGGTGCATGCCGTCGATCGCGATATCGTCGAGCCGTCCCACGAAAGGTGAAATGAACCGGGCACCGGCTTTCGCAGCCAGAATGGCTTGGTTGGCCGAGAAGCACAGGGTGACATTGACCATGGTGCCAGCTTCGTTGAGTGCTTTGCAGGTTTTGAGGCCTGCCGGGGTTAGCGGCACTTTGACACAAACATTATCAGCGATGCGGGCAAGCTTTTGGCCTTCGGCCAGCATCGTTTCGAAATCTGTGGAGGCGACTTCGGCACTCACCGGTCCATCGACCAAATCACAAATCTCTCCTACGACCTCGAAAAAATCGCGCCCCGATTTATGAATTAGTGAGGGGTTTGTGGTGACGCCGTCGACCAATCCGGTATCGGCAAGCTCTCGAATTTCATCAATTTCAGCGGTATCTACGAAGAATTTCATGGGCCGGTCGGGCTCCTTTAATGCGTCTTAAGTTAATCCAAGCGATGGGATAGCTTTTTCTATACTGCCTTCGATACACTCTATCCGATGCCCAAATCGCATACCACATCCACCGGGACCGTTCACGGCGAAGCCCCTCGGTATCAGGTATTAATACCGCTGCCGTTGGCCGGTCCGTATGATTATCGTGCACCAGACAATCTGGATATCCCTTTAGGGTCATTTGTTTACGTGCCTTTCGGCGCGCGCACGGCCGTTGGTGTCGTGTGGGGCCTCTCGACGGAAAATAGTGTCGATGAAACTCGTCTGAAGGACATTGAATCCGTTTTAGAGGCGCCCCCATTGCCCGAATCGGTCAGGCGATTCGTGGATTGGGTCGCTGAATACACGGTTAGTCCACCAGGGTCGGTGCTCCGTATGGCGATGAGCGCGCCGAAAGCTTTGGAGCCCGCCAAGCCGCATATTGCTTTTGCCAAAAAACAAGACGCACCGGAAATCCGCATGACGGCGGCGCGCCACCGTGTGCTGTCCGTGCTCGTCGGCGGACCGCCGAGGACGGCGTCTGATTTAGCCCGCGAAGCTGGCGTGGGGTCCAGTGTGGTGCGAGGCCTTGCGGATGCCGGTGTGTTGGAACGCGTACAGCTACCGGCTGGCGGACGTTTCCCAATGCCGGATCCCCATATGCCCAGCGCAAACCTTTCATCGGCTCAGGCTACGGCCGCCACCGCGGTTAACGAACGGGTGTGTCAGGAGACGTTTGGCGTCTTTTTGTTGGACGGTGTCACCGGGTCCGGCAAAACCGAAGTCTATTTCGAAGCGATCGCGGAGACCTTGCGCCAAGGCAGACAAGCTCTCGTCATGTTACCGGAAATTGCCCTTAGCGCCCAATGGCTGAGGCGTTTCGAGGAACGGTTCGGCGTATTGCCTGCTCAGTGGCATTCGGAATTGTCACAGGCCGACCGGAGACGTACCTGGCGGGGCATTGCCGAAAGTAAAGTGAATGTCGTGGTCGGCGCGCGTTCAGCATTGTTTTTGCCGTTCGATCGTCTTGGCTTGATTATCGTCGATGAGGAACATGAGGGGTCGTTTAAACAAACCGACGGAGTTGCCTACAACGCGCGCGATATGGCGGTGGTTCGTGCACGTCTGGAAGAATGTCCCGCTATATTGGCGACCGCAACGCCGTCTCTTGAAACGTTCGTTAATGTGGATCGTGGCCGTTATGAACGGCTGCACCTGCCGGAGCGTCATGGGGGTGCCGCGATGCCCGATGTTGAGGTTGTGGATCTTCGCCGTGATCGACCGGAGCGGCAAAGCTGGTTATCGCCGCCTTTAAAGGATGGGCTTGCCGCCAATTTAGCGGCCGAAGAGCAATCGCTGCTTTTTTTGAACCGTCGCGGCTACGCGCCACTCACCTTGTGTCGTGCTTGCGGACACCGGCTTCAATGTCCCAATTGCACCGCCTGGCTGGTGGAGCACCGTTTCGCGAGCCGCCTCGATTGCCATCATTGCGGTTTCACAATGCGCTACCCCGAGACGTGCCCCGAATGTGAAGCGGAAGGAACGATGGCCGCCTGTGGCCCCGGGGTGGAACGCCTGATGGAGGAGGTGGTCGCCCTTTTACCTGAGGCCCGTGTGGGGTTAATGACAAGCGACACTATTCGGGGGCCGGGATCAGCGGCGGAAATGGTGACGCGCGTCCAGGAGCACGAGATTGATATTTTGGTTGGCACTCAATTGGTCGCGAAAGGGCATCATTTCCCTTTACTCACCTTGGTCGGCGTCGTCGATGCAGATTTGGGGCTGAACGGTGGCGATTTGCGGGCTGCCGAACGCACTTATCAATTATTGCACCAGGTGTCGGGCCGGGCCGGGCGCGCGGAACTGCCGGGGCGGGTGCTTTTACAAACCTACCAGCCTGAGCATCCGGTTATGCGCGCGCTTGCGGAAGGGGATCGGGACCGATTTGTGGCCGAGGAAATTGAGCTTCGGCAATCCGGCGTCTGGCCCCCCTTCGGTCGCCTCGCCGCGTTAATATTATCGAGCCATGATGCAGAAAAAGTGGAAGCGACGGCCCGTCTCATAGCCCGTGTGGCACCGGACGATTCCGCCATCCGCGTGCTCGGGCCCGCGCCCGCGCCGCTCGCCATGCTGCGGGGCCGCCATCGTTGGCGCCTGCTGGTCAAAACCACCCGGTCGATTAATGTTCAGAATGTGCTGCGCGAATGGCTGGGGCAGGTGAAAATACCCAGTTCGGTGCGATTGAGGGTGGATATTGATCCGTATAGTTTTTTGTAAGTTTTCAATTGCTTCTCGAATCTTGGCACCCGCGACCGCAGGCCGCAGGGAGTCCGCTTGTCACCCCCTAGGGCGTATGTTAAACACCGCACGAATCCGGGGCGGTACACCGTTCCGATCTTCTTGGGGAGTGTCGGAAAGCAGGCATTAAGCAGCTTTCCAGTCAGATTTGGGGGACACCCTACTTTGGCAGCAAATACAGGCGATACCGGCGTTGCGTCACGCTATGCGTTGGCGATATTCGAGCTCGCAGACGAGAGCAAACTGCTTGATGCGGTTGCGGATGATCTGTGCACGATTGATGCAGCGATTGCGTCAAATGACGATTTACAACGTCTTGTTCGCAGCCCGGTGGTGAGCCGTGGCGATGCGGGCGCGGCGATGGCAGCTATTTTGGATAAAACCAAAGCCAATGACTTAACACGCAACTTCATTGGTCTGGTGACGGCAAATCGGCGGCTTTTCGCGCTGCGGTCGATTATTGCGGGATATCTCGCGGAGTTGGCCAAGCGGCGTGGCGAAGTTACCGCCGAAGTGTCGTCTGCAGTTAAACTGACCAAGAAGCAAACCGATGAAATCGCAAGTGGCTTGAAGAAGGCGGTTGGTGCGAAAGTATCGGTTAATGTGAATGTTGATCCGGGCCTGATAGGCGGCCTTGTGGTCAAAGTGGGGAGCATGATGGTTGATTCCTCGCTCCGCACTAAATTGGAAAAAATGAAACTCGCGATGAAAGGGGCAGCCTGATGGAAATCAAGGCCGCGGAAATTTCTGCAATTCTAAAGGAGCAAATCGCGAACTTCGGCGCTGAAGCCGATGTCGCCGAGGTTGGGCAGGTTATCTCCGTCGGTGACGGTGTGGCCCGTGTTTACGGCCTCGATAATGTGCAAGCCGGTGAGATGGTTGAATTCCCGGGCGGCATCAAAGGCATGGCGCTTAATTTGGAAAGCGACAATGTCGGTGTGGTTATTTTCGGCGACGACCGGGACATCAAAGAAGGCGACACGGTCAAACGGACTGGCGACATCGTGGACGTGCCGGTTGGCAAGGGCTTGTTGGGCCGCGTCGTAAACGGGTTGGGCGAACCGATTGATGGCAAGGGGCCAATCGAATCCGATGGCCGTAGTTTAGTTGAAGTCAAAGCGCCGGGCATTATACCGCGTCAATCGGTGCATGAGCCGGTGCAAACGGGCCTGAAAGCGTTGGATGCATTGGTGCCTGTGGGTCGTGGTCAACGCGAACTTATCATTGGTGACCGTCAAACCGGCAAAACGGCCGTTGCGATTGATGCGATCCTTAATCAAAAGCCGATAAATGATGGCGATGACGAATCGAAGAAGCTCTACTGCATCTATGTGGCTATCGGACAAAAACGGTCCACTGTCGCGCAAGTGGTCAAGACGCTCGAAGATTACGGCGCAATGGAATACACAATCGTCGTGGCCGCGACGGCCTCTGAACCTGCGCCGCTGCAGTTCTTGGCACCCTATGCGGGCTGCGCCATGGGCGAATATTTCCGTGATAACGGCATGCATGGTTTGATCGTTTATGATGATCTGTCCAAGCAGGCGACGGCTTATCGTCAAATGTCCCTGTTGCTGCGCCGCCCACCGGGCCGCGAAGCCTATCCGGGCGATGTGTTCTATCTGCATTCGCGTCTGTTGGAGCGTGCTGCGAAGATGAACGAAAGTCTGGGTAGTGGGTCGTTGACCGCGTTGCCGGTTATTGAAACGCAGGCGAATGATGTGTCGGCCTATATTCCAACCAATGTGATTTCGATTACAGATGGTCAGATTTTTCTTGAGACTGAGCTTTTCTATAAAGGCATCCGGCCTGCCATTAACGTGGGCTTGTCCGTGTCCCGTGTGGGGTCAGCGGCACAAATCAAGGCGATGAAACAAGTCGCCGGCTCGATTAAGTTGGAGCTGGCGCAATATCGCGAGATGGAAGCCTTTTCGCAATTTGCTTCGGATCTAGACGCGTCAACCCAGCGGTTGCTGGCGCGTGGCGCGCGATTGACCGAGCTTTTGAAACAGCCGCAATACAGCCCATTGCCTGTTGAAGAGCAGGTTGTGGCGATTTTTGCTGGCGTGCGCGGTTTCTTGGATGAAGTAGCGGTTGCCGATATCGGCGGCTTCGAACAATCCTTGCTGGCGCTTGTGCGCGACAAGCATAGTGATCTGTTGGCGGCTATTCGCGATGAAGGTGAAATCTCCGGTGATAGCGAGAAAAAACTGCTCTCCGTCATCGAAGAATTTGCCAAATCCTTTAGTTAGGCGATTGAGAAACCAGACCAATGGCAAGCCTTAAAGAACTCCGTAATCGGATCGCGAGCGTCAAGTCGACGAAGCGGATCACGTCGGCTATGAAAATGGTGGCGGCGGCTAAGCTGCGACGTGCGCAGGAGCAAGCCATGGCGGCGCGCCCCTACGCAGAGCGTATGGAAAGCATGTTGCGATCCGTTGCCGATGCCAGTGGTGCAGGCGGATCGCCGCTAATGTCCGGCACTGGTTCCGACGATACGCATTTGTTGGTGATGATCTCTGCGGATCGCGGCTTGTGCGGCGGCTTTAATATTAGCCTCATGCGCGGGTTGCGTCAGCATGTGTTGGATTTGCAAGGCGCCGGTAAGGCCGTGAAGCTGATGATTGTCGGGCGTAAGGGTGTTGGCCTGGTTCGTCGCGAATTTCCGGACCTGATTGTGGAAGTATTTGAAGATATTTCCAAACCTGCGCCTTATTTCGATGCCGCACGCTCAATCGCTGAAAACGTTACGGCGCGGTTTGAGACGGGCGAATTCGATACCTGTACAGTGTTTTATAACAAGTATGTTTCGGCCCTGACCCAAATCGTCACGCCGCAGCAATTGATACCGTTCGCGCTGCCAGAGGATGAAGAGGGCGGAGACGAGGTCGAGGAGATTACGCCCGTCGCGTCGGCGTCCTATGAGTTCGAGCCGTCGGAAGAGGAAATCCTCGACGAATTATTACCGCGTAACGTGGCAATGCAAATTTTTAAAGCGATGCTGGAATCTTTTGCGTCCGAACAGGGCGCTAGGATGACCGCGATGGATAGCGCGTCTCGTAATGCGGGCGATATGATTAACAGTTTGACCCAGAACTATAACCGAAGCCGTCAGGCGCAAATCACCAAGGAGTTGATTGAAATCATCTCCGGTGCAGAAGCGCTGTAGCGGTCGGTTAAGAGCGAAGCAATAGGAGCCTAAAAATGGCGAGCAAGACAATCGGAAGCGTATCCCAGGTGCTGGGCGCTGTGGTGGACGTTCATTTCGAAGGTGAACTCCCTGCGATTTTGAATGCGGTCAAGTGTGAGAACCACGGCAAACCTCTGATTATGGAAGTGGCTCAACATTTGGGTGAGAGCACCGTCCGCTGCATTGCCATGGATACGACCGACGGGATGGTGCGTGGCCAAGAGGTAACCGACACCGGAGAGCCGATCAATATGCCGGTTGGCCCTGAAACACTTGGGCGGATTTTGAACGTGATCGGCGAACCGATTGATGAACGCGGTCCCATCGGCCACAAGAAAACGCTGCCGATTCATCGCAGTGCGCCGGAATTCACTGAGCAGTCTACAGAAACGGAACAGTTAGTCACCGGTATTAAGGTTGTCGACTTGCTGACGCCCTATGCTAAGGGCGGTAAAATCGGCCTGTTCGGCGGCGCTGGTGTGGGTAAAACCGTACTGATCATGGAGCTCATTAACAACATTGCCAAAGCACATGGTGGCTATTCAGTGTTCGCTGGCGTGGGTGAGCGGACGCGCGAGGGCAACGACCTCTATCATGAAATGATGGAGTCGGGCGTTATCAACCCCGATGGTGAATCGAAAGCAGCATTGGTGTACGGCCAAATGAATGAGCCCCCGGGCGCGCGCGCGCGGATCGGGCTTGCCGGTCTCACAGTTGCTGAATATTTTCGTGATGAAGAAGGCCAGGATGTGCTGTTCTTCGTTGATAATATCTTCCGGTTTACCCAAGCAGGCTCGGAAGTGTCTGCTTTGTTGGGTCGTATCCCGTCGGCAGTGGGGTATCAACCGACCCTAGGCACAGATATGGGTGCCTTGCAGGAACGGATTACGACGACCAAAAAAGGTTCTATTACCTCGGTGCAGGCTATTTACGTGCCGGCTGATGATTTGACCGATCCGGCGCCCGCGACCGCCTTCTCGCATTTGGATGCGACGACGGTGCTCAACCGCTCAATCGCAGAGCTCGGCATTTATCCTGCGGTGGATCCGCTCGATTCCACGAGCCGAATTCTCGATCCGCGAATTGTCGGTGAAGAGCATTACCAAACGGCGCGTAATGTTCAGGAAGTGCTGCAGTCCTATAAATCGCTGCAAGAAATTATCGCCATTCTAGGCATGGACGAGCTTTCGGAAGAGGATAAGATCACCGTTGCCCGGGCGCGCAAAATTCAACGTTTCCTATCGCAGCCCTTCCATGTGGCGGAAATCTTTACCGGTTCGCCGGGTAAACTTGTCGACCTGGAAGATACGATCAAGGGCTTCCGGGCCATTGTCGACGGCGAGTATGATGATTTGCCGGAACAGGCGTTCTACATGGTTGGCGGTATGGACGAAGCCATCGACAAAGCGAAGAAAATGGCGGCGGAAGCGGCGTAAAACAACATGGCTGATCCTCTCAAACTCGAACTGGTTTCCCCGGAACAGCTTATCCTCTCCGAAGAGGTGGAAATGGCTGTGTTGCCGGGCGGCGAAGGTGATTTCGGTGTCATGGGTGGCCATTCGCCCGTGATCTCAACGTTACGGCCTGGCACTATTGCAATTTTCGAAGGCGGTTCGGTGAAGACGCGCATCTTTGTGGCCGGCGGCTTTGCGGAAGTGAACAGCGAAGGTTGCACCGTGCTGGCGGAGACTGCCGAGAATATTGAAGAAATGGATCGTGCCGCTATTGCCCAAGCACTAGACAACGCGCGGGAAGATTTACGCAATGCGACCGAGGAGGCCCAAAAAGGCGCGGCCCAACAAGTTGCGATAGGGGAAGCCAAGCTGGCTGCGATTGATAGCCCGACCTACGGTTAATCGCGAACCTTTAGCTCAACGACAAAAGGCCGCCAAAGTGAGCGGCCTTTTCTTATGGCGCGGTAGAAGTTACTGGAAGCGCTAGGCGATCAGGCTGAGCAATTGCCCCGGATCAAGCACGCCACCACCACCAGACGGAAGCGATGTAGCGCCTTGTAAAACTTGGATGTCAGCTTCGCCGATGCCGAGCTTCTCGCCCTGGAAGCGTTGCTCCGGATTAAAGAGGGGCTCGCCGTCCGGTGTTGTTGCGATGCTTGGTGAGCCGGACCGTTCGACAAAGTCATCGCCTTTCTTTCGCGCCTGCTGCGCCTCTTCAAGTTTTCGCTGTTGAATCTCGGCGCGTGCTTGAAGGATTTTTTGGTCAGTTGCGGCGGCGACGGCTCGATCGGCGGATGAAGGCTCTTGGGGTGCCAGAGCCGCACGCTTGACGATTTGCATTTTGCGGATGGTGGCCTCGGGGTTGTTGGGTACGGGCGACGTGTCTATACGAACCTCACCACCGACTGCATAGGACCGCCCGTCAGGTCCTGTCACGGTTCGGTAGGTGGGTGAGCTTGCGAATTGACCGCCGGCGACTTGATGAGCGCGCTCGTGTTCGCGTACCTGGCGGTCCCGCGTTTGCAGTTCTCGCACCTGGCGCCGTTCGGCCTCGGTTAACCCATCGGCACCTTCTGCATCCGGATCTGATTGCTGGGCTATGGGGTCGACACTTGTGGCCGGCGTATTGTCGTTTTGCGCTTCCTGGGCCTGTGTCTGAGAGCTTTGATCGAGGTTAGAAAATGGGCGTCCAGGGCGCGCGGTATCGCTACGCCGAATGACGGGCGCGTTATCGCGATCAGCAGACGCGACAGCCTGTGAACTTGAACCGGCACTGCCGGCGACACGGCTCAGGCCGGTCGAGTTCAAGGCCGCGTTGCCGATCAGCAGCGGCGGAGATGCTTCCAAGGACGGAATCATCAGCCGAATTCTCTCCTATACAGTGAATCCAAAAATGGATTCTTACCAATTACCCATACAGATGGCTGGACACGTGATAATGCCGTTAACTTTTTGGTTTTTAACCAAAAAGTGACGCCCACTTTCAGCCACCATACTAACACCTTCAAATATAAGGAATTTTAGGCAAATTGTCAAAACGGACATGCCTGCAATGTTTATCTTTCCAGCAAGGGGCGAAAAACATCCACCACTTTTTCGTAAACATCCCTTTTAAAGGGCACGATTAAGGAGAGGAGGTCGTCAAACACGACCCATCGCCACTCGGAAAACTCTGGAATCTCTGTGTCCAAGTTTATATCGCTGTCCTGCCCGAGATATCGGAGCGCAAACCATTTCTGCGTTTGGCCACGGTACCGTCCTTGCCAAAGTTGCCGAGATAGCTTTGCTGCCAAGTCATAGGCATACCATTCCGGGCACTCACCGATAATTTCGGCGTTGTCTGTCCCGATTTCTTCCTTCATTTCCCGAAAGGCGGCGTCCCTGGGCAGCTCGTTATGATCTATACCCCCTTGGGGCATCTGCCAATGGTTGCCCGGCACGTCGACACGGCGCGCGACAAAAACCTCGTTCTGCTGGTTGAGCAGCATAATGCCCACACAAGGTCTGTAGGGTCGCGCATCGACCGGGCTCATTTTAGGGATGCCTGGGCAATGGCGGATATTGGTGCCAACGTAAGGCCCCGTTTACGCACGCCTGTTGCCCAGCGAGAAACTTCAGTGACAGTCACCGGGTAGGGGCGCGCAATGGCGACGGCGAACCCTCGCTTTTTGGCGATTTCTTCGGCTTGGGCCAGCCGTGCTCTAATGTTGTCGCGGGTGACAATGCCATCTATGAACAGGTCGCGGGCGGCAGCGGGCATTTTCAGTTTCTTGGCAACACCCATAGCAGTGCTCAAAGGGTTTTCGCGCACGTCGAGCAACAGAAGCCCTCGCGATTTCAACTCCGAAATGACCGGTCTTAGGGCACCTAGTTTCGTCGTAAACTTACTGGCCATAAAGGTGCTAACACCGACATAACCGGTTAGGCGGCTTAACACCCAATGCACGCGTTGCTTGTTTTGGTCCTCCGGGAGTGAGGTTAATAATGTGTATGGCCCTGGATCGTTAATGGGGTAATCGATCGGCTCCATCGGTAGTGCGACCAACACTTCGTGCCCGGCGGCGCGACTAATATCAATCCAGTCTTTGAGCCGGCGGGCAAACGGGGCGAATGACAGGGTGACGGCGCCGGGCGTGTTTTGAATGACTGCTTCAGTCGCATCTGCGGAGACACCGAGATCTATAAACACTACCGCTATGCGGGGTTTTTTATCTAGCTTGCTGAAGGGCCGGGAATATACGCGCCAAGGCTGCCTCCCGTCCTTGCTGATAATTGGCAGGGGGCCCAAAGCGGCTTTTTCGATCAATTGTGGGTCCGGATGGGGGTGCAGCTGCAGGGTAGGTTTTTTTAGTTTCTTGGAAAGGAGAGGCTTCTTCGTAGGCGGCAGGTTTGCTTTTTCGCTTTCTGGCGTCTCGGGTTTTTCGACCCGGCGCCCCGGGTCTGGCTTTTTGGTCGTTGCGTTTTTCTTGTCCGATTTTTTTGCGCTAATTTTTGCTTGTTGGGCCTGCTTTGCTGGTGCGGCAGGCGCGCTACCCTTGCCGGTAAAAGTCATGCTGACTTTTGGTTGTTGCCGCTCCAGTTCCGCATTAATGCTGTCGCCGGCAACAAACATCCAAATCACAATCCCAAGAATTAGGGTGCCGAACACAGCCCAGGCGCCAATCAGCAATTTCCGCGATAAACCCCCGTTTGACGGGGGCTCGCCGTAAACATCTGCCGCTGCGGAGTCGTCGAAGACCTCCGCCTCGTCTTTGGATTTTATGAAGGGCAGTTTCAGCGTTCAAATACCCTTAATTCGTCGTACCGGCCTTGGTTTGCTGAAAGAGCGATAACCCGCGTAACAAATCCAGCGCGCGCGCCAATTGGTAATCTTGCACAGATTTGCTTTTTGTAGCGGGCTTTTTCGTGCTCTTGTCGTCTTTCTCGGTATCCTCCGGTTTCTGGGACTCTTTGTCTTCCTGCTCTTTAGATTCTTCCTTCTTCTTAGAGTCATTCTCGTTTTTTAGTGAATTCCGCAAAGATGCTTCGCTGCGCCGTCTGGGCCGGTCGATGATTTCGACTTTCGCCTGTTGGACGTGAATATCCGGATCGATCCCTTTGGCCTGGATAGAACGCCCGCTTGGTGTGTAATAGCGTTGCGTGGTCATTTTTATCGCGCCGCTTTGGCCAAGTGGAATGATTGTTTGAACAGAGCCTTTGCCGAAGGAGCCGGTACCTAAAATGATTGCCCGCCGGTGATCTTGCAACGCGCCCGCCACAATTTCAGACGCGGAGGCGGAGCCACCATTGATTAGGACGACCAGTGGCAGCCCATCAGTTAGATCGCCCTTGGTTGACTGAAAACGTTGTGCAGATTCTTCGTGCCTTCCGCGGGTGGAAACAATCTCTCCCTGATTTAAGAAGACGTCGGTGACGCTTACCGCCTGGTCTAGCAAACCGCCGGGGTTGTTTCTAAGATCAAGCACATAGCCTTTGATCTCGTCGCCAATCTCCTTCTTCAGCTTTACAACCGCCTTTTTAAGGCCCTTGGTGCTTTGCTCGTTGAAGCTGGTGATACGGACATAGCCAATCTTGCCTTCGGTTCGTGACCGGACGGATTGGATGCGAATGCGGGCGCGGGTAATGGTAACGTCAAAGGGTTTTTGAGAAACGCGGCGGATGGTGAGTTTTAGGTCCGTATTAATACGGCCGCGCATTCTTTCCACCGCCTGGGACAGCGACAAGCCACGTATCGGCTTACCGTCTAAGTGAGAGATTAAATCGCCCGCCTTGAGGCCGGCCCTAAATGCGGGGGTGTCGTCGATTGGCGAAACCACCTTAATCAGGCCGCTGTCGCGATCCATAGTCACTTCGATCCCGAGACCGCCAAATTCGCCGCGGGTCTGAACCTTCATATCCTTGAACTTCTTTTTATTGAGGAAGTTCGAATGGGGGTCCAGATGACCCAGCATGCCTTCAATGGCCGCTTCGATCAGTTCTTCATCGGAAATTTTTTCAACATAATCATTGCGAACGCGCTCAAACACGTCACCGAACAATTCTAACAGGCGATAGGTGTCCGTCTTATCCTGGTTGGCGGCCTGTGCGGTTGAAACCATGCCAAATTGCAAGATGAGGCAGGTCAGCAGTATGAGCGAAACATTGCGGAATTTCGCCGCATAATCTGATTTTGTTGCTTTGATCACTATCGTTCCTTTCACGCGTTCACCGTCGCCGGCCTATTGTCGCATATTTATATTCATTTTAGCCACGTCGGCGACTGCTTTTATAGGCTACCCAGGGAAGTGGGTTCACCGGCTTGCCGCTACGACGCAACTCCATGTAGAGGTGCGGCTTTTTGGCGCTGTTTCTTGCCATCACACCGACCGGTTCGCCTGCCAAAATCCACTGGCCAATAGCACCGTCTACGCGCTCCATACCTGCTAGTAATGTGTGATAACCGCCGCGATGTTCAATGATTAATATCTTTCCGTAACCACGAAATGGCCCCGCGAAGGCAACCTTACCGTCGAAAGGCGCTACCACTTGCGCGCCGGACCAGGCGGCAATGGTAATGCCCTTGGCGGTGTTGCCGTAACCGGTGTTTTGCCCATAGATCTTAACCAGCTTTCCCCGTGCGGGTAGCGTAACACCGCCGCGTCGCGGGAATGCCCGAATCGATGTTGGCCCTCGATGCCGTGGTGCGGGTTGCGGCCGTGATAATATCTTTTTACTGCCCTGTCCGCGGACAGGCGGGCCAGAGCGCAATTGGCCAAAGAGATCTCTAAGACTCCTGGCCTTGGTAGTGAGTTGCGCAACTTTTTTCGCAATGCGTTCCTTTTCTACATTTGTAATTTGGCGGAGCGACGCTTTCTTGGTTACCAGTTCCGTCATTTTGCGGCGTTCGTTTTCAAGCGCGTCTGTGGCCGCCTTCAGTTGTTCATATTGAGAAAGGATATCGGCTTGGATGCGCCCCAGTGCTGCGATTTCCTCTTGCAGTGACCGAGCCCGGGTCTGAATTTGCGGCACCGCAGCGCGCAAAAGCGTCGCACTTCGGACCACTTGTATGGGGTCGCCGGGTGCTAGCAGTAGGGCATGGGGCGGGTTGCGTGCGAGCCGTTCCATGGCCGCCAAAGTGCCGTGCATTTGCTGGTGGCGTTGCCGGAGCGTTGCGCGTCGCCGGTCGGCGTCATCGTTGAGATCGTTTAGCTTTTCTTCTAGCCGCGTCATATGCCCTTCCTGTTCTTGCACAGCGCGCGCGGCTTCGATCATTTGGCCTCGCAACCCATGGAGCTCGGAGGCAATCACATTGCTGCGATTTTCTAGGTCGACTTGACGTTGTCGGTCTTTTGCAATTTCGCCTTCAAGTTTTCGCAAATCGCGGGGATTTTGGGCACCGCTTTCACTTGCCCCGAACGTTAGGAAAAGTACCGCGAGAATAGCCGATAGGTTAAGGAATCGGTTTTGTGCGGAACTAGCCAGCGGCGGCATGGGCATCTGTAGAATTTGTGAAGCGAAGAAGGGGAAGGCCGGTCATTTCAGCGGGCATCGCCAACCCCATCAACGACAATATTGTGGGCGAGACATCCGCGAGTTTACCGTCTTCGAGCACGACGTTGCTAAACCCATCGCCAACAAGCAGGAACGGCACAAGATTGCAGGTGTGGGCTGTGTGCGGGCCACCAATCTCCTGATCTAGCATTGTTTCGGCATTTCCGTGGTCAGCGGTAATGAGGAGCGCGCCGCCGACGGATTTTACCGCGGTTTCCAACCTACCCAGGCAACCGTCTACCGCTTCCACCGCGGTGATGGCAGCTTCTAGGATACCGGTATGGCCCACCATGTCCGTGTTCGCATAATTGACCAGAATAAAGTCGTATTGTTTGCTTTCGATAGCCGCGACCAATTTGTCAGTAACTTCCGCTGCAGACATTTCCGGCTGTAAATCGTAAGTGGCGACATTTGGCGATTGCACGAGGATTCTATCCTCACCGTCGAAGTTTTCTTCTTCGCCGCCATTGAAGAAGAATGTCACATGGGCATATTTTTCGGTTTCCGCAATGCGAAGCTGCTTTAAGCCGGCGCTGGCAACCACTTCACCCATTACATTGGTTAACTTCTTTGCGGGAAATAACGTTTTCATGAACGGATTCAGCGCGTCGGAATATTCCACCATGCCGACTGCATCGGACCATGTGACGGTTCTGTCCCGTGGAAACCCATCGAACGTATTGTCGACGAGGGCGGTGAGAATCTCTCGGGCGCGATCAGCACGGAAGTTCGCAAGCAACAACGCATCCCCGTCCTGCATCCCTACATAATCACCAATCGCCGTTGGGAGTAAAAACTCGTCGGTTACATCTTGATTGTAAGATTCCTCAATAGCGGCCAAGGGCTCAGCTGCCGTTTCCCCGATGCCATCGACCAGCAATGCGTAGGCCTTCTCCACGCGGTCCCATCTTTTGTCGCGGTCCATGGCGTAATAGCGACCACAGATCGTGCCGATGTTTACACCAGGTAGGTCCGATATGAAGGCCTCGAGAAATGCCTTGGCGCTCTTTGGAGGCGTATCCCGCCCATCGAGGAACAAGTGCAAGACCACCCGTGCGCCAGCGGACTCCAAGATTCTCACCAGGCCGACCATATGGCTTTGGTGAGAATGTACGCCGCCCGGGCCAAGGAGTCCGGCAAGATGGATGGTGCTGTTTGTGGAGGTCACTTTACTGACCAGCCCGGCCAGTGTTTTGTTGGCGGCCAGCGAGCCGTCCGCAATGGCGGCGTCGATGCGCGGTAAATCTTGCATCACGACCCGGCCTGCGCCGAGGTTCATGTGGCCCACTTCTGAATTGCCCATTTGCCCGTCTGGCAGACCCACATGGCGCTCGGACGCATCCAAACGGCTGCGTGGTGCGGTTGATGCTAACCGGTCCCAAACGGGCGTATTTGCTAATGCAATGGCGTTATTGTCGCGTTCGGCGCGGTCGCCCCACCCATCCAATATGCAGAGGACAACGGGTCGTGTTTGAGAATTAATAGCCATAAGGATCGCTCGTCAGATTACGTTCAGTGATTTGTGCCGAGACTACTCGGATTCCAAGGCTGAGCAATAAAATTGTCATCCGCTTCGATGGTAGGGGTGGCCTGATAAAATGGATTCCGCCCGGTAAATTTGTTCGGCCAGCATGGCACGTACCAACATGTGCGGCCAGGTGACGGCACCGAATGAGAGTAACAAATCCGCTCGTTTTCGAACCGGTTCGTCAAGGCCGTCAGCGCCTCCAATTAAAAACACGAATTTTGAATGTCCCTGCGTTTGCCAGGTTTCGAGCGTGTGCGCCAATTTTGCGCTGCTCTGGGCTGCGCCCCGTTCGTCTAGCGCTATGACCGTGGCACCATCGGGTATAGCGCGTTGCAGCAGTTCGCCTTCTTGTTGTTGCCGTTCCGGGCCGTTCACGCGGCCTTTCGCTTCAATTTCCTTTAATTCGATAGGCCAATGCGCGCGTTTTACGTAAGAGTCGAACAGGTCCCGTTCTGGTCCCTTTCGAAATCGCCCAACCGCAGCGATTATGATGCGCATCGACGGAAAGTGTTACGGCGCAAGCGCCGGTTCCGAAGCATCTTCATCGAACGAGTCGAAGGCTTCGTCCCACAATCTTTCAATTCTGTAAAAATCTCTCACTTCGGGTCGAAACAGATGAATAATGATGTCGCCCGCATCGACCAACACCCAATCGCAATGCTGGTCCCCTTCGACGGCGGTACGTTTTACGCCGGCTGTGCGTAATTGCCGCCGTAAATGCTCGCTCATCGCGCCCACATGCCTATTCGACGTCCCCGACGCCACAACCATATAGTCCGCCAGGCTGGTTTTGCCTGCCAGTTCAATGGTCACAATGTCAGTGGCCTTGTCGTTATCGAGTGATTGTTGGACGAGTTCGAGAAGTGATTCGCAGTCAGGCGTCTGCCGGGTTTTGCTGACTATGGTTTGGTCCTCTCAATCAAATTGTCAAATAGTCGCCTTACATACAGCGACCGGTTCTATGTCGTTCCGCCTCAAATCTTGCCGAATTTCCCAGCCTTCTTTTAGGCCTTTTCCCGATCCCGGAGGAACCTTATCGCTGTCGACGAAATCGGTTCCAAAGGTGTTTGGAAAAACACCCATGCTGGCGGTGCGGTTACGGCCAAAAGCGATGCGGACCGCTCCCTCAACCGTGCTTTGTGATACCGTCGCGCGGCAAGTCCGGCCAAGGCCTTATGAGAATAGTTTGGCCGTGCAAAAACCGCAACGGGAATAGACGTGAAGATTTTATGCCAATGCCGCCAAGCGGGCATTTGCACCAAATTATCCGCGCCAATCAACCACACAAACTGGCGATTCGGAAATCGATTTTGCAATTGTGCGATGGTATCGGCGGAGAACCGAGTGCCCAATTCACATTCCAGGTCGCTAACCCAGATGCGCGGGTGATCGGCCGCTTTTTGCGCTGATTGCAGTCTTTCTGGTAGGGCGTCCATCCCTTTCGTTGATTTGAGCGGGTTTTGTGGGGACACCAGCCACCAAACCGCATCCAGCTTCAACCGCTTTAGCGCTTCCACACTAATGTGTCGGTGGCCTTTATGGGCCGGGTTAAAGGACCCGCCCAACAGGCCGATGCGGCGGCCGGGGAAGGGTGTTTGGCAATTTTGCGACAATGAAGTCTCGAATTTTCCGTTGTTCAGATGGTTTGCAGGCTAATTCACCGAATGATTGGGGTTTTGGCAAGCATTATGGACAAACCAGGGAAGGGCAGGTGTGACAAAAGCGTCACATCATTTTAGAGATAAACACACAAAGAGCTGAATTAGTTTGAACCGAAAGCATCATCTCCTTACTCAAGAAGGGTGGGTTGAGCGCTTCGCGCTCCGTTGATCGATGTTGATCGCCCAAATAGTTGTGCTGAGGGGATGATGTTCGTTTTGAATAACTAAAAAAAAGAAACGATCTCAGTAAGCAAAACCCCTTCCGACATGAATTCGGAAGGGGTTTTCTTTTTGCTAAGGGCGCGTTTGACCCGACCCGCGCACAAGATATTTGTAGCTTGTTAGCTGTTCCGCCCCGACCGGCCCGCGCGCATGAAGTTTTCCGGTGGCGATACCAATTTCCGCCCCCATACCGAACTCGCCTCCGTCGGCGAATTGCGTTGAGGCGTTGTGTAAAACGATGCCGCTATCGATGCCGTGGAGGAACTGTTCTGCAGCCTCATCATTTTCGGTGATGATCGATTCGGTGTGGTTCGAGCCGTATTGATTGATGTGCGCGATGGCTTCTTCGACGCCGTCGACCAATTTCACGGAAATGATCTTATCGAGATATTCCGCCGACCAATCTTCTTCGGTCGCCTTATCGATGCGTGTGTCAATCTCTTGCGATTCCGTGTCACCCCGAATGGCACAGCCGCCGGAAATGAGATCGTCCACGAGGGCGGGCAAGATTTTCGCCGCAGCGCTCCGGTCCACTAGTAGGGATTCCGCCGCACCACAGATTCCCGGGCGTCGCAGTTTTGCATTAGCGGTGACCTGCCGCGCCATTTTCACATCGGCATCGCGATGGACGTAAATGTGACAATTGCCGATTAAGTGGGCGAGGGTTGGAACTTTTGATTCCGTCATCACTCGCTCCGTGAGCGATTGTCCGCCACGGGGTATAATAATGTCGATAAGACCCACGGCCTTTAACATTTCGCCCACTGCGGCTCGGTCGCGGGTCGGTATCAACTGGATTGCTGTTTCGGGTAGGCCTGCGGATTTAAGGCCGTCCTGCAGGCATTCGGCGATTTTTCCAGATGAATGGAGGCTCTCTGAGCCCCCTCTCAAGACCGCGGCGTTGCCGGATTTCAGGCATAGGCCGCCTGCATCGGCGGTAACGTTCGGCCGGCTTTCATAAATGATACCGATGACACCGAGCGGTACGCTTATACGGGAAATCTTCAGCCCGTTCGGCCGGTCCCATTCGCCCAGAATTTTACCGAGCGGGTCCGGTAATGCCGCTACTGTCTCCAAACCGGTGGCCATGGCTTTGATGCGGGTATCATCAAGCGCCAACCGGTCGAGCATGGCGTCGTTAAGCCCTTTTTCTTCGCCGAAGGCCATGTCTTTGGCGTTTTCTTGTTTGAGCTCTTCGGCGCGATCACGAATGGAGGTGGCCGCATCGTTTAATGCTTTATTGCGTGTGTCGTTATCCGCGGTCGCAAGTGCGCGTGTGGCGTCGCGCGCTGCCTCTGCGATGGCGCGAACAGCCGTGGCGATATTATCAATGTTTTGTGCCGGGGTGGTCATGGGTGTGTCTTCACTCGCTTAACGACCACTTAGGACGAGGTTGTCCCGGTGGATCACTTCATCGCGGCCACGATATCCAAGAATGGTTTCGATTTCGTTGCTCTTGTGACCTTTAATTTTTATGGCATCTTCTGCGGCATAGGCCGTCAAGCCGCGGGCGATTTCTTTGCCGTCGCCGGCACGTACACGTACAGCGTCACCGCGAAGAAAGTTTCCTTCAATGTGTGTGATGCCGGCCGGTAAAAGGCTCTTGCCGCCTGTGAGTGCTCGTACAGCTCCCGCATCAACGGTGATCTCGCCGGCCGTGTTTACCGCGCCCGCGATCCAGCGTTTACGAGCGGTCAGCGGTGACGCGTTAGCTGTAAACCACGTTGCGCGCGCGCCGTTGGCCAATGCTGTTAAGGGCCGGTCAGCCTTACCGTCCGTAATCACCATGTGGCACCCGCTGGTCATAGCAATTTTTGCCGCATCCAATTTGGTCACCATCCCGCCCGACGAATAGCCGACCGGAGCGGCGCCGGCCATGGCTTCGATGTCGGCGGTAATTTCAGAAACCTCTGCGATATGCTTGGCGTGTGGATTGCCCCGTGGGTCCTCTTCGTAAAGCCCGTCAATATCCGATAGCAATACGAGACAGTCAGCGCTCGTCATTGCGGCTACGCGGGCACCGAGGCGGTCATTGTCGCCGAACCGAATTTCATTTGTAGCGACCGTATCGTTCTCGTTTATTACAGGAATAACGCCAAGCTGCAGTAACTGATTCAAAGTGCTACGGGCATTTAGGTGCCGCCGGCGGTCCTCGGTATCGTCCAATGTTAACAATATTTGCGCCACACTTAGGTCGTGCCTCGCCAAAATCTGTTGATAGGCGTGCGCCAGACGAATTTGGCCGGCGGCGGCGGCGGCTTGGTTCTCTTCCAGTCTCAAATTGCGGTCATTAGGCAGCCCCAATTGACGGCGGCCAAGCGCGATTGAGCCGGAAGAGACCACAAGGATTTCTTGGCCGTTTTTTCGGCACCAAGCAATGTCGCTGGCCAGAGCATCGAGCCAACCATCGCGGATATTGCCGGTTTCGTTATTCACCAGTAAGGCGGAACCAATTTTTATAACGAGGCGTTTTGCTTGTGTGAGCCGTTCGGTCATGGTGCCCACCCCTCTTCGGTATTGAGGTCGGGCTCCTCTTTGGGCACGTCCCGTGCCGCGATATAGACCATCAAGGTACGTAAGGCTGTTTCCACACCCTCGCCGGACACACCGGAGAGTGTGAGCACGTCTTTGCCGCAGGCTTCTCTTAGGGCTGCTTCCTTTTCGGCAATTTCTTCCGCCGTAAGCGCATCAATTTTGTTTAGGGCCACCACTTCGGATTTTTCTGCGAGTCCATTGCCATAGGCGGTCAACTCACCACGGATCGTGCGATAGGCATCCGCCACGCCGTTCTGGGTTCCATCGACCAAATGAAGCAAAACGCCGCACCGTTCCACGTGGCCAAGGAAACGGTCTCCGAGCCCTAGGCCCTCATGGGCACCCTCGATCAACCCTGGAATATCGGCAAGCACGAATTCTTTTTGGTCCAAATAGACGACACCAAGTTGTGGGTGCAGGGTCGTAAAAGGATAGTCCGCGATTTTTGGCTTGGCGCGGGTGACAGCGGATAAAAAGGTGGATTTCCCCGCATTGGGCAGCCCAACCAGCCCAGCGTCGGCTAATAATTTGAGCCGCAACCATATCCACATTTCGGCATTTTCTTCACCCGGATCGGCGCGGCGGGGCGCACGATTGGTCGAAGATTTGTAGTGCAGGTTTCCATGGCCACCTTTACCGCCGGTTAGCAGCACGACCATTTGGCCCTCATGTGTGAGGTCGGCAAGGACGGTTTCGCCATCTTCTTGCAAAATTTGCGTGCCAATGGGCACATCGAGAAAAGTGGGTTCGCCGTCGGCACCGTACCGTTGCTGGCCCATGCCGCCTGCACCGGGCCTGGCTTTGAAATGTTGCCGGTAGCGATAGTCGATCAGGGTATTGAGGCCGGGGATGGCGCGCGCGATCACGTCACCGCCACGCCCGCCGTCGCCGCCGTCCGGCCCGCCGCGGGGAATATTACGCTCGCGGCGAAAAGACAGACATCCGTTCCCGCCCTTACCGCTCGCTACGAATATTTTTGCCTCATCGAGAAATTTCATCAGTCACTACCGCCAGAATCAAAAAAGGGGAACGGCACGCCATTCCCCTTCCAGAAACGCCGTGGCGCTGGGTCCGCCTACTCGGCTGGCTCCACATGCACCGTGGTACGGCTCCGCGTTTTGTGGAACTTCACTGTGCCTTCTGCTACCGCGAAAATGGTGTGGTCTTTGCCAATACCCACATTGTCGCCGGGATGAACTTTGGTTCCCCGCTGACGAATGATGATGTTTCCGGGAATCACGAATTCGCCGCCATACTTCTTGACGCCAAGACGGCGCCCTTCTGAATCGCGACCGTTCCGTGAACTACCACCTGCTTTTTTATGTGCCATGGAAGGCTACTCCTCGCTCTTCGTCTCGGCCGCCGGTTTTTTAGCGGGGGCCTTCTTTTTTGCCGGTTTTTCGTCTGCGGCCGCTGCATTCTTGGCAGTCGGCTTTTCCGCCGGCGACTTTTTCTTAGGCGCAGGCTTCTTCGCTTCCGCTTGGGGTGCCGTGTCGTCTTTGACATCGGCCACCGCTTCTTTCGTCGTGGCGGGCTTTTTACCGTCGGTGAGAATATCGGTAATCTTCACAAGCGTCACATGTTGACGATGGCCTTTGAGGCGACGATAGCCCTGACGGCGCTTCCGCTTGAAAACGAGTATCTTGGGGTCGCGGGTCTGCTCCATCACCGTACCGGCGACGCTTGCGCCGGAAACAAGCGGGGTGCCAATAGTTTGAGCATCACTGTCGCCCACCATCAACACGTCGTCGAACGCAACCTTACTACCGGTTTTCGCATCGAGCTTCTCGATCCGAACTACATCGTCTTTGGCGACTTTATATTGCTTGCCGCCTGTTTTGATCACTGCAAACATAAATTTGTTCCGTCTGTTATGCCCGTTCTCAATCCAATATCGCTGAGACTCGGCAACATGCCTCAAACACGGGCAATCCGGCCCGTTTAAGTGCGTGCGGGACTATACTCCGCGATCCTTCTAAGTCAACGGTTTTAGTGGATTTTTTACGGAGCTCCGCAGTCTCATTTCAGGCGGCCTGTTTTGGGGGCTAACACGGGGGACTGTGTGTGGTTTTTATTTCGACCAGCCGGTGTTAAATCGGTAGCCGATACCGAACCCGATAACCAGCGGATTTACCTCCGCATCCCGGGCGTTAATGGCACCCCGGTTTACGGAGATATCTGTATCAATCCAGATCTTTTTAACGTCGAAGTTTAGGCTCCAGTTCTTGTGAAATTGCCAGTCTATCCCGGCCTGAATAGCGGCGCCGAACCCATTCGTATAGTCCACTTTATTGACCGCCGGGTCGTTACCAATATCGTCATCGAAGAAGACCGAATAGTTAATGCCCGCACCGAGATAGGGACTGATTTTTTCTTTGGTGAAAAAATGATACTGGAGGGTCAAAGTCGGGGGCAGTACGCGCACGTCGCCCAGAGCGACATCCCGCCCGAGTGTTGTGTTTTTGACGGCGGCATCGTGCTTGGTAATCGCGGCGATAAGTTCGAACGCGATATTGTCTGTAAGAAAGTAGGTGAAATCGACTTCCGGTGCGAAATCGTTGTCGAGTGACGCGTTGCCGCCGATTGCATCGGTCGTGCCGCTTTCTTGCGGAATCATACCGATACCGCGCAGGCGGATCATGAAATCCCCCGCTTCCTTTCCAATTGATGGCCCGGCCCCTGATAGGATTATCGTCAGTGCGAGTAGCAAGCCCATTACGCGGTGTTTTGTCATCGGTACGCTCCTGGAAGTATCCGCTGTTTGTTAAGCGCCACAGTATTGGCGTGCCGACATTAAGCCGGGCAGTGATGGGCCATGTTGATCCAGATCAAATGCCCACCGGCGGTGATGTTTCGAAGATTGCTGCTAGACCGACGGTTTTCCATGGAGGGACTTTATTTCTAAGGGCAATTTCTTTTTGACAAATTGAATTCGGCAGCTTGCTTGGTGGGCCACCTTTGGGTAGGGTCCGGCCCGACCTGCGGAGAGGTGCCGGAGTGGTCGAACGGGGCGGTCTCGAAAACCGTTGTGCTGGTGACAGTACCCAGGGTTCGAATCCCTGTCTCTCCGCCATTTTTATGGCTCATCAGTACTCAATGACGCATCGCGCAACCAAGTCGCTGCCGCTGCGGTGCGGCCAATTTACACCTGCAGATTCTTGCGTGTGACGATTTCGGCCATTAGTTGGCCGTCGCTTGCGCGCGACAACGTGGCTGTTGCTGTATAGCCGTTATCGCTCAGCTCGACTGCGTGCAGCTGGTAGACAATACGTTCATTGGCATCGCAATTAGCGAAATAAAACACGTCGCGTTCAACGGTGCCACGCTAAGTCGTAGCCGTTATCCTGCTCTTTTCGTAAAGCGTAGTAACCGCAAAGGGTTATGGGCAGAAATACCAGTATGAAGATATATGAGTTAAAAAGCATATTGCCTCGTATACCCCATGGTGCACGGCGTTTGTTTCGCCATTCAGTGCGCCTTTTGGCCGATTTTCACCGTACGATTTATAGACTCCGACATGATTATTGCCAGTGCTAATTCCGGGCGGGACTGGCAGCTGATACTCTTATGGGATATTTAAGCTCAAGACAGAGGAATGCAGACTATAGGGCGGTGCGACTGTTCGAAGCCCCTGTGGTTCTGTGATGCAAACCCTATAGTTCAGTGAGCAAAGTGATGGCGACAGATAAACAACTCCCGCTTAAGGGGCTGAAGGTAATCGATTCGGCGACGGTGATCGCGGGGCCGACACTGGCGATGCATCTTGGCGATTTTGGCGCCGACGTTTTAAAGATCGAGCATCCACGCGGCGACGTGCTACGGGCGACTGGCTATCAAAAGGATGGCATCGGGCTGTGGTACAAAATGGCGAACCGCAACAAACGCGGTATCACGCTTAATTTTTCCAAACCCAAGGGCCAAGAACTTTTCAAGCGATTGGTCGCGGACGCGGATGTTTTGATCGAGAATTTTCGTACCGGCACGATGGAGAAATGGGGTCTAGGCTGGGAGGATTTGCGAGCGATCAACCCCAAACTTATTATGGTGCGGCTGACGGGCTTTGGCCAGACAGGCCCCTATAAGAACAGACCTGGTTTCGGCACGGTCGCCGAAGTGTTCAGTGGCTTTGCCCACATTACCGGCGATGAGAATGGTCCGCCTACTTTGCCAAACTTTGGTCTCGCGGACTGTATCGCCGCATCCTATGGTGCCTCGGCGGTGATGTACGCGTTATATCACCGAGACGTACAGGGCGGAGAAGGCCAGTTTATCGACCTGTCCATCTACGAGCCGATCTTCCAGGTTTTGGGCCCGCAGCCTCTGCAATATGACCAGCTTGGTGTGATCCAGCAGCGTATGGGTAATCGCTCTAAGAACAATGCCCCGCGCAACACCTACGAGACCAAGGACGGCCAATGGGTCGCGATCTCCACCAATGCACCGGCCATTGTCACCCGGGTTCTTACCCTTTGCGGTGGCCCTGAAGCGGCCGCCGACCCCCGTTTTGCGACGCCGCAAAGTCGCGTCGAGCATATCGATGAAGTCGATGGTATCGTCGCCGACTGGGTCAAAGCGCGCGATCTTGATGAGGTGTTAGCGAAATTTGAAGAGGCGGAAGCGGCGATCGGGCCTGCCTACGACATCGCGCAGATTTTCGAGGACCCGCAATATCAGGCACGCAACGATATCGTCACCGTGGAAGACGAAGATCTGGGGCCTCTTAAGATGGCCAACGCCTTTCCTTTTCTCTCCGAAACGCCGGCAAAAATCCGCCATTCCGGCCAGCGTTTGGGGCAATCTAATGAACAGGTGTTTGGCGAGCTTGGCTTGTCGGTAGATGACCTAGCCAAATTAAAAGACGATGGCGTGATCTAAACTTTTTTACGCAACCGCGTCGTCGCGACCATACATGGTCGCTCGGAGTTTTCTTTAACCCACCCGCTCCACCTTACACAGCAACGTTTTCAAATTCGTCTGTTCGGAAATGGGGTCGCGTTGGGTTCGGTCGGTGAGGTGATTGACGGTCCGCCATTTGTGATAGGGCTGGCTCTCGTCCCACCCGATGGGCAGAAACACCGCGTGATCGCGAATGCCATTGGTGATCCAGGCGCGCGCCTCGACCCAGCCATGGGCGGATTCCACACGTACTGTATCGCCGTCCTCGATGCCGCGTTCTTGGGCGCGGTCGGGATGAATTTGACAAAACATATCCGGCCACATTTCTTGTGCTTGCCAAAAATAATGGGTCCAGCTGTGAAAATGCGCCGCCGAGGCACGCCCGGTCACCAGTTCCAGCTCAAAGCCTTGTTCGCGGAGCCGCTGGCCCGGTGTGTCGTTGCCCGGCGTGATAATTTTGCCTTGTGAGCTGTTAACGTTGCCTTTGTGGAAGGGGTTGGGTACGCCAGGCTCGCTGTCGTCCTGGAGAAGATCCACATAAGGCAAATCGATGAGTTGTTCGCGCTCGGAATAAAATTCCGGCAAGGCGGAGAGGCCCATCTCTTCGAACTTGGCCTCCATTTCCTCAGTCCAGAATTCCAGTTTGCCCGATGGTGACGGGAACCGGTGCCCCTCGGGCCAGCCGATCGCCGTGGTGCCTTCCGTATAGAGCGTATCGATTTCTGGCGCGTCCTCGGTGGCGACGGGAAACCGCACCCAGCGGTAAGGATTGCTGTGCAGTCGCTTTTGGGTGACGCCCGCCAAATGGGGATTGCCCTTGATGCAAACCTCGTCCCAAAAGAGTGCGGAATCTTTATATTCCTCTTTCAACACATCATCGAAACCGAACCGCTTGCCAAGTTCGATCCAAATCCAACCGTCCGGTTTGGCTTCACCCGGCGGGTCGATTAAGCGGTCGATCCAGGTGATGCGTCGGTCGTCATTGGTGCGGCCAATTTCGCCTTTCTCGATGCCCCCTGCGGCGGGTAGCACATAGTCCGCAAAGGCCGTGGTCTGATTGGCAAAAAGTTCGGTGTGAACGATCAAATCGAGCTCTTCAAAAGCCTCACGCACCGTGTCCTGCCCCGGCCATTGGCCGAAGGGGTTGTTGCAGGCCAGCAGCGCCTTGATGGGATAGGGTTTCCCGATCCGCATGGCCTCGGTCCAACCGGACGGGCTTTTACGAATTTTTGGCTTGGTGATTTCGGGCCTACGGTCGGCGGGGGCATCGGGCGCCAAGGGTGGGCCGGCAGTCATATTGAAATAGGCACCGCCGGGTTTGCCCCAATTGCCGGTGATGGCGGCGACAAACATGAGCGCACGGTTGGTCTGGGCTGAATTGGTGTGTTGATTCACACCCCGGGAGCCGAATATAACGCACCCGTCTGCAGCGGCGATTTCTTCAGCTAAGAACCGAATGTCGTCGGCATCGATCCCAGTGATGGGGGCCGCCCATTCTGGCGTGTAGCCGCGTTCTTTTATAAAAGAGCGCCATTCCTTCCAGCCGAGTATCCATTCCTCACAGAATTTTTTGTCATGAAGGTTGTTGTCGAGAATATGGCCGGCCATAGCGAGCCCTAAAGCGAGATCGGTGCCCGTTCGGATGGCGAACCAACGGTCGGCTTTCGAAGCGGTCGCGTGAAGCCGCGGATCAATGCAATACATTTTGGCGCCATGCTTAATCCGCCAATCATTAACCATGCCGAAATAGACCGGGCGGGTTTCTGCCTGATTGTCGCCGATATAAACATAGAGTGAGGCCGACCCAATATCGCCTTCCGTATAGCTGTTGCCCGAGCCGACGGCACCTTGGGTGAGATTATAAGCGACGGACTTGCCGGCTGCGCAGAATGGGTCTGTGCCCTCAAAATTCGGCGTGCCCCAAAGCTGAGCGAACAAGCGAGCGTACGCATTCTTGGTGATAATGCCTGTACGCGTACCCACAAACATCGCCAGCGCTTCGGCACCATACTCGGCACGAATTTTCTTAAGTCGCTCGGCGATGTCATCCAGCGCCTCGTCCCAGGTGACGGGCTTGAATTTCCCTTCACCGCGTTTGCCCACACGTTTCAACGGCTGGGTCAGGCGTTCCGTACTGTTGTACATCTGCAAAGTCATTTGCGATTTCGCGCAGATTTTCCCTTTCAACAAAGGGTCATTTTCGTTGCCGGTGACGCTGACCAGTTCATCGCCTTTGAAATTGAAGTTTAAGCTGCAGCAATTAAAGCAAATATTACAACCGCCGGGCTCGGAACGGTCCGGCGTCCGGTCTTCGCGGGTGTTGCGATAAGGAAAGGCCGGTGGTTTCTTCTGGAAAACAGGCTGGGTCCCCACCGCTTCCATAAAGGCGGGTCGGCGGGCGGCCTTTTTGTCGATGGGGCGTGCGTGCTCACGGGGGAGGGCATCGAGGTAAACCGTGGCCGGGCCCATGAGAAAATGATCATGGTCTCGGACGGCGCGCCCTTGTGCGTCTGCGTTGGTCAAATGGTCGTCGCGCGCCCCGAAGGTAATGGCATGGCCCGGGCAGACGCTGGCGCAAGCTGGGATGCGTTCTTCCTGGCGACGGTCGTGGCAGAGGTCGCATTTGACTGAATGATGATCGTGCGGGTCATAGCCCATGGCGCCGTAGGGACACGCGATGACGCACTCGCCGCAGCCAGTGCAACGATCCTCGATCACTCGAACAACGCCGGTTTCCGGGTCTTTTTCGATGGCTTTTGGGTAGACGGGGCAGGCGCGGAGGCAGGCGGGTCGTTCGCAATGCTGGCAAGTGACAGTTAAGAAATCCAACGCGCCTCGATCCGGATCGCCGAGCCAGGCTACTTTATTGCGGTATTCGCCGGGGCCGAGGCCATGCTCGGTCTTGCACGCGGCTTCACAGCTTTTGCAGCCGATGCAACGCTCTAGATCGATCATCAAGGCCATACGGGTCATAGCGCTACCATTTCGTCAAATGCCACCAAGTGATGGCGTTTAAATCGTAATCGGCGACGTATCCGGCAAAGAAGGTCACGGTGATTACATGGATGACAATGCCGAGAACAAACAGGTAGGCCAACGCCATATGAAGCGCCCGCCAATAGGCCTGGCTCGCTGGTATGGCCTTGCGCGTGCCCAACATGGATTGTTCTTGGCGCGCGAAACGGTGATAGCGCAGGGCAAGAAACGGGTGGCATAAAAAATGGATTGGGCGAACGGAAAACGTGGCTTCGTTCGCGGCGGCATCCAAATGCTTTAGCACGTCGATTTTATCGTCAATGATCTTTCTAAACGCCTCGCGGCCCGGCTGGTCCGAATCTGTTGCGCGTGCGGCGAAACTTTTGTGTTTCTCCGCGAATGTAGCGGACACGCGAGATGACAAGCGGAGCCGCGCCCAAATGCCGAGCACCATCAGCGCTACGATGGCTAGGTAAAGAAGTGCTGGTGGGCGGCTGAGATTGCCGGCGCCGTGAACGGCAATGAGTACAGCGCCTACCGATGCGCATAGGACATGCGCCACATACCAAAAGGGCGCCTGATTGCCGCCGCCGCCTCGTTTCACGAGCACGAAAACCATGGATACGAGGAGTAACAACGCGCCGAAAAGGCCGGTCAGGTAGAGTTCAGGGCTGCCGGCTTTTCGCCACTCCTCTGGTAGGGCGGGAAACAGCAGCCAGAAATAGCCCGCCACCACTAGAACAAGCAGCGGCGCGAGCCATTTTAAGAATCGATTGCTGAGGACTGGGCGAGACATTTCAGCAGCGTTACGGCTTGGTGATGGTCCATTCTTCGGTGATGTCCGTGCCGGACTGGCGGATCACCTTGGAGACTGGGCAAAAGCGGCTGAGGTCCCGTTTAACCGGTTCTAGCGCGGCATCGTCTGTGTCGGCGGTTACGTTGATCTTAAGTAAAATCTCCGGAAAGGGGACATCGATCTCTTCTTTCATTTCGACCCCGCGCCGATCCATTTTGGCGATGCAGTCGACGTTGATATGTTTCAGATCGACATCATGTGCTTTGCAGCATTTGCTCGCGATACGGCAGGTGCACGCGATCAGCGATGCAAGTAGTGTTTCGGTCGGCGACGGACCAAGGTTGGTGCCACCGCGTTCCGTCGGTTCATCGACAATGGTTGCGGTGTCGCGGACGGTCACAGCCATTTTGCCGTGGAGCGCATAATCGCATTTGGCGCGCATGGTGAGACGGTCTTCTGTTTGATGGTAACCATTGGTTCCTCCTAAATTCGCGTTCACCCTACGATACCCCGGTGGCGAATGTTACAAATAAAAGTCGAGCTACGTGGGTTCAGCGATGACATTAAAGGCGACGCTAATGCGCCGGTCAATCACACCTGTGGGGATGGTGCGGTGAAACATATATCCTGGAAATAAGACTAATTTGCCGAGTTCCGGCTGGATCATGGTGGTTTCGGGATCGAGCGAAACCGGGAAGTCCGGTGGCGGCGGACCAAACTCAATCCAGCCCGCATGGTCCTTGCTGTCTGAATTCACCACGTCCGGCAACTGAACGTAATAAACGCCGCTGAGCCATGCCGTATTATGGGCGTGGGAAATCTGATGTCCGGGACCATCAAGCACGATGGCCCACGCATTAAGCCACCAATTGTCAGGCTTGCCGGCGATGAAGGGATGGCTAGGGTCGCCTGGAAGTGCTGCGATATAGGTCTGAATTTCTTGTTCTAAGATCCGCTGGAACGCGGCGAACGGCCCCATAGGTTCTTCGAAAAGTTCACCGGAATGATAGCCGTCACGGGTGGCGTTTCGCGGTGGGGATAAGATGAGCGACGGATGGGCGAGCACGTGGTCCGCCAGTGCACGATTGAAGCCCGCTAAACTTTCAAACTCTTTCGGCACCTCAATTGTCGTGGGGCGTAAGAAGTGGTTGAAGTCCACGAGGCTTCGAACCGCCTCCCGTTCGCCAAGCGCTTCCAACACCAGCGATAGAATCACCAGAACATGGGTGTCGCCCGGGTGGTCTCGTAGGAAAGTTTCGGCGGTTATTCGCGCGGCCTCGCCGTCACCGGCAGCAAGCTGGCATTGTGCTAGAGCGGCGACAGCAATGTTGTCTGGGTGATTGTCGACCGCTGCTTGAAACTCCCGCGCCGCTTCTTCGAACCGGCCGGACTCTTGCAACAATATGCCTAATAGGATGTCGACACCGCGATAGGCGGGGCGGAGACGATAGGCCTCTTCGCAGGTCTTGATGGCCAGGACCGGATCGCCGAATTCTTGGTAAGCGCGGGCGAGATAAAGGAAGGCATCCGCATAATCAGGCTTTAAGCGAATTGCCTCCTCATAGGGTGGTATGGCCTCGGCCCACTGGCCTTTCTCAGCCAAACACCGGGCAAGTTTGTAGTGTGGTAATGGGTGGGATGGGTCGAGCGCGATGGCGCGTTTGTAGCTCTCTTCTGCCTCATCCATCCGGTAAAGATCTTGCAGTACCTGTCCCTGCTGCAACTGCAATTCTATTATCTGTGGGTGGCGTCCAATCACCTCATTCAAAATTGAGACAGCTTCCGGCGCGCGTTCCGTTTGGCTGAGCAAGCGTGCTAGATCGACACAAAGCTGATCGTGCGCGGGCTCCAACCGTCGTGCGGTCTCCAAGGTGTCGATGGCGTTTGCTGTTTCATCTGTTTCCTCCAATATTTTTGCGAGGTCGAGATATAGATCAACGGTTTCAGGGGCGGCGGCGATGGCGTCTCGGTAGGCTTTGTTGGCCTCTTCGAGGCGTCCCAGTTGGCCTAAGATGGCGGCCTTGTTACCCAAATATTGCAGCGCCTGCGGCGCCAGTGAAATGGCGCGTGCAATGAGCGTTAGCGCTTCTTTGGACTGCCCTGATTCATGTTTTAAGAGTCCCAACAAATGCAGCGCATCCGCATGGTCGGGGTCGGCCGCAAGGATTTTTTGGTATGACGCCGCGGCTTCGGCATGGCCTCCCGATTGGTGGGCGGCCATTGCCGAATCCAATAATTGTTCCAGGTTGCGCCTCTCAACCATTCTTGCCGCGGCCTTCTGTTATTAGCCATTTAGGCGCCATTAAGGAGTTGCTGCCTAACGAGACTCGATTTCCTCGATGGTGGTAGATGGCGAAATGTGATTGAGGCTGATGCGCGTCTCAACCACCGCGGCTCCGTCATGCTTGAAGGCTGCGGCGACGGTTTCAGCTACTTCGCTTTCATTCTGGATGAGGAAACCCTTGGCGCCGAAGGATTCGCCCCAGGCTGCAAAATCGGGATTACGAAGTTCGGTCGCGGTGACCCGACCCGGGAAGTTCTTTGCCTGGTGCATGCGGATGGTGCCGTAAGCGCTGTTATTGGCGATAAACAATTTCAGTGGCACGCCATATTGCACGGCAGTTGCTAGTTCATTGCCGGTCATCATCACGCCGCCATCGCCGCAGAAGGCAACCACTTGGCGGCCCGGTGTGGACAAGCCGCCCGCGACCGCACACGGCACGCCGGGGCCCATGGCACCCACGGTTGCGCCGAGAAAATCGTTTTTCTGTGTGAGATGCAGGAATTGCGATGGCCAGCTTGAAAAATTACCGGCATCCGTGGTCACCACGGCATCTTCGGTCAAATGCTTGCCGATTTCTTGAATGACATGACCGAACACAACCCCATCGTTTGAGGATACCGGTTTCCACGTCATGACGTTGTTGTGGGCGGTATTCAATTGTTTGACCCAGCCCGAGCGATCTTTTCCACCGCCGCCGGCGGCCAGCATTGTCCTTAGGAACTCTTCCGGGTCACATGCAATGCCCAAAGTGGGGTGCCAAAGACGGCCGATTTCCTGCGCGTCGGGCCAAACATGGATCAGCGGGTGGTCCGGCTTCGGCGCGCGCGGAAAAGTGAAGCTTTGGCTCATGGAAGGCCCACCGCGATCACCGATGATGAGCATGAGGTCAGTGGTTTTCATCAAATCCAGCAATTCCGCTGGCGCGCGATTGGGCAAGCGGCCCGCAGAATGGGAATGCTTGCTGTCGAAGACATGGAAGCGCCGTTGCGGCGAGGCGATCGGCACATCGAAGGTCTCGGCAAAAGCGGTCAGCGCCGCCATGCATTCAGGCCCCTTAATCAGGCCACCGGCAATTGCCAAAGGCCGCTCGGCATTGCGCAACATTTCGAGGGCTTGTTCTGTGTGGGCTTGCGATGGGCCGGACCTGGGCAACGGTACCGGAGAAACGATCTCGGAGTTGCTGTCGCCATAAAGTACATCTTCCGGTAACACGACCACCACCGGTCCCGGCGTGCCGGCTTGGGCCACATGAAAGGCGCGCGCAATATATTCGCCCAGCCTGTTCCCATCGAGCGCTTCGATTACGAGCTTCGCCGTATCGGAGAAGGTCTTCGAATAATTCATTTCCTGGAGCGCCATGCGGCCGAGCTCTTCCAGCTCTGCTTGACCGACCAAGAATACGACTGGCTCTGCGTCATGGTAGGCAACATGCAACGAAATGGCCGCATTCATCGCGCCGGGGCCGCGGCTGATGATGCAAACACCGGGCTTGCCCGTCAGCTTGCCGTGGGCGACGGCCATCAACCCGGCGCCGCTCTCGTGGCGGCAGACCACCAGCTTCATTTTCGGGAATTCGAGAAATGCATCGGTGAGCGGCAAATAGCTTTCGCCAGGAACACAGTAAGCGACTTCGACACCGTGGGCGTCGAGGGTTGCGGCAATTACTTTGGCAGCGCCTGTGGGCATTAGATAATTCTCCCCTAGAAGATGGTTGCGCGCAGAAATGCGCTGCCGTTCAGCACGGCGTTCATACTTTTTTTAAGCCGAAGTACGGTTGAGGTCTAGTTATCGCCGAGTTTCAACATTGTCGCTAACTCAATTGGGAATGGGAAAACGATGGTGTTGGTTTTGTCGCTGGCAATATCTTGCAGACTTTTAAGGTAGCGGAGTTGCATGGCTTGCGGCTCCTTAGCGAGCGCATTTGCCGCTTCCACGAGTTTCTCCGCGGCTTCTTGTTCGCCCAGCGCATTGATGACCATGGCGCGCCTTATCCGTTCCGCTTCCGCTTGACGGGCGATGGCGCGGACCATGCTTTCGTCAATATCCACATGCTTAATTTCCACATTGGCAATTTTGATGCCCCACGCGTCGGTTTGCGCGTCGAGAATTTCCTGCAAATCCGCGTTGAGCTTGTCCCGTTCGGAAAGCATTTCGTCTAGCTCATGTTTACCGAGCACAGAGCGCAAGGTGGTTTGCGCCAACTGGCTGGTGGCATCCAAATAGTTTTCTACCTGGATGATGGCTTTTGCGGGTTCGACGATGCGGAAATAGATCACCGCATTCACCTTCACCGAGACGTTGTCTTTGGAAATCACATCCTGTGTTGGCACATCCACGACGAGCGTTCTAAGGTCCACCCGGTTCATGGTTTGGACGAAAGGGATTAGGATGATGAGGCCAGGTCCCTTTACAGAGGTGAACCGGCCGAGGGTAAAGGTGACGCCACGCTCATATTCACGCAGAACCTTGATCGAGGTGGCAAGGATGATGATCGTTAAAATGAGGATCGGCGCTAGTATATAAATCTCTGTCATATCTATTCCTCCCTGTTGTCGTTCTTACTCTTACTTACTCTTATTGTTAGCTTTGTTCCGAGGGCTCGCCAACGACGACATTGAGCCCGTCCACTTGCTTGATTTCGACGCGCTGGCCCTTTTTAAATTTATCGTCCCCGGAGGCCTTCCAGCGCTCTCCATCGGCCCAAATGAAACCCTCGCCTTTGGCCCACTCGAGAATTTCTGCAGAGTTGCCGATCATCGTGCCGGTGCCAGTGGTGACCGGTTTTCGGAAACTTCGCCAGGCAAAGCCAAGCACGATGATAAATAAGAGCCCGCAAAATAAGGATGTGGATATGATGACTGGCCAGGAAAGACGGAATTCCGGTGATTCTGCATCGAACAGCAAAGTTGCACCGACAATGAATCCGATCAGGCCGCCTATGCCTAAGATGCCGAAGGAGGGTAAAAAGGCCTCCGCCGTCATGAAGGCCAGCCCCAATAAAACGAGACCGGCGCCGGTATAATTAAGCGGTAAAATGTTCATGGCATAAAGGCCCAGCAGCAAACAAATGCCGCCGATAACACCGGGGCCGACGAGGCCAGGGTGCCAGAATTCGAAGATGATGCCGTAAATACCGATCAGCATTAAAATGAAGGCGACGTTGGGATTGGTGATGACCGATAGGAACTTCATCTGCCAATCGGGCAAAATGCGTTCCGTCACCATGCCTTTGGTTTTAATCGTGACTTTGGTTTTGCCCACCTCAACCACGCGCCCGTCGATTTTTTCCAGAAGCTCGCCCATGTCACGCGCGGTCAAATCAATGACGTTCATTTCGAGCGCTTCTTTAGATGGCAGGCTCGCGGCTTCCCGCACGGCCTTTTCAGCCCATTCCACGTTGCGTCCGCGAAGTTGGGCGAGACTCTTTATATAGGCCACTAAATCGTTGACCATTTTGGACTTCATAGGGTCGTCCGGCGCTAGCTTCTTCTCGGGTTTTTCGGCTGTTTTATCGCCTTTACCCGTGGTCTTTTCCTCCGCGGGTTTCTCCGCTTCCTTCTCGTTCCTCTTTTTGCCGTCAGTCAGCTTTTCGAGAATCTTTTCGGCTAAATCTTTTTTCTTATCGCCGTCTTTGTCTTTGCTCGGGCCACCTGGTCCGCCCATTTGCACTGGCGTCGCCGCCCCCACATTGGTGCCTGGTGTCATCGCAGCCACATGGCCGGCATAAAGAATGTAGGTACCCGCACTCGCCGCATGGGCGCCTGCGGGCGACACATAGACGGCAACCGGCACTTTGGCGGTGAGAATTTCGGTAATGATTTCGCGGGTGCTGGTCACCAGGCCGCCCGGGGTATTCATCTCAAGAATAATGAGGTCAACCTGCTTTTCGTGGGCGGTTTTAAAACCCCGATTTAGGTACTGTGCGGTCGCCGGCCCGATGGCGCCTTTGATTTCCAAAATAGCTGCGCGCGGCGAATTGTCCCGGGTTTCTTCTTTGGCAACGGCTACCAGCATGGTAGCAACGATCAAAATCAGGCTGAAAAATAGCTTTCGAAGCATCGAGTTTTGACTCCTCCCGCCAACCCATTGGCGCAACGTCAAAGTGTAACGCCTGATTAACGAGGAGTCTCGGCTATTTGCCTTTAAATATGAGGGCACCCTTGCAATGCGCGCCTGGCCCGAGCGGTTTGGCGCTTAGTCAAAATATGGAGGATTTAAAATGGGGAAGACAACCAAAGGGCTGGAAGATAAGGCTTTTAACTTTATTCGCGTGGCGCCGCGTCCGGCGAAACCGCGTAATCACGGCTTGACGCTTGTGGCTGACCGCGGCGTTGGCATGCATGCACAAGAAGATTTGATGCAATCGGCCGGCGATTTCGTCGACATGGTGAAAATCGGCATCGGCGCCTTCCGGCTGCAAACGGAAGATTTTCTGAAGCAGAAAATTGATGCGCTCCATGCAAACGACGTTGAAGTGTTCTTTGCCGGCGATTTGATGGAGGCGGCCTTCCTGCAAGGAAAGTCGGAAGAATTATATAAAAAGGTCAAAGAGCTTGGCAGCGACGCGGTTGAAGTGTCTTCAGCCCAAGTTTCCATGTCCATAGACGATAAATGCCGATTGATTAAAATGGCGTCTGATGCGGGCCTGAAAGTGGTCGCGGAAGCCGGCCAGAAAGGTCATGACAATTGGACCAACAGCCTGAGCTACATCAACAAGCAGATTGAGGCCTATTTTGAGGCCGGCGCTTGGAAAACCCTCATTCAAGGTGAAGGCGTCTCCGAAGGCGTTGAAGACCGCAAAGAGGATTTGATGCTGAATATAGCGGCGGCCTTTGATGTGAAAGATTTGATTTTCCAAGCCAAAGACGGCGGAACTCAAGCCTTTTATGTCAATACGCTGGGTAATATCGTGAATTTGGATGTTGATTACGATCAAGTAATTGATCTTGAGTTAATGCGCCGTAACATTAGGAAACATGGTTTGTTCGGACTTGTGTCAAGTTCGGGCGAATAAAGACAAAGTTTCTTTATTTAACACCCTTTTGGGGTTTTGAAGACAAATTGGCCGGATTCTGCAAATTGCGCGGAATTCGGCTAATTTTTTGGGTGGACGGTTAAATCTTTAAAAAGGGTAGACGAAATCTACACGGTGTGGCGATGCCGGCGCGCAACGGATGTACACATATAAAGAGTAGGCGTACATTATAGCCGTATCTTTCAGGAGAAATGCCATGACCATCACCGTCCTCAACCCCAAAGCTATAGACGATCAAGTTCTCGACGATCCCACGGCCCGGCTCGCCTCTTTAGAGGGCGCGGTCATTGGTTTTGTCGATAATTCCAAGCTTAATGCAGATCTGTTTATTGAGCGTGTTGGGGCCAAGCTCGAACGGGAATTTGGCACGAAACCCAGTCTGATCATTCGGAAACTGGCGCCCAAGGAACTGTTGAGCGATGAAGAGTTCGCAAAATTGAACGAATGCGACGCGGTTATTCAATGTTTCGGCGATTGCGGTACGTCCACATCGATGAATGTGGTCGACGCCATTCGCTTTGAGAAGGACGGAACACCGACGGCGAATGTTTTTAGTACCGCCTTTTCCAGCGCGGCGCGCCAGCAGGCAAACGGTAAGGGGCTTGCTGTTTTGCCCGTGGTCGAAATTCCCCATCCCATGCATACGGCGCCGGATTCTCTTGTGGCGGAGCGCGCGGAAAGCGCTGTTTCCGAAATCGCCAGCCGATTGACGGATGATGCGGGTATCCAGGCGCCCCCATCCGCCGCCGGGCTGCCAGAGCGGATCGAACTCGACGAAGCCGCATTAGACGATCAAGAGCTTTTCTATGCGCAAGGCTGGACCGATGGTTTGCCCGTAGTACCGCCGACAGCGCAAAAAGTGGCGGACATGGTGGCCGCCGGTGGGCGGGACGGCGCCGAAAGCCTTGGCCGTATGCCACCGCGCATGCGGGATGCGACGGTCGAGAAACTTGCTATCAACGCGGTCATGGCGGGCTGTGAGCCGCGCGCCTTTCCGGTGGTGCTGGCGGCCTGCGAGGCTCTACTAGAAGAAGATTGCAAATTATTCGGCGTGCAGACGGCGACCAATCAATCGACGCCAATGCTGTTGATTAACGGTCCCGGCGCTGTGTCGCTTGATGTCAATTCCGGTGGCAATGTGCTTGGCCCGGGCTGGCGGTCGAATGCCACTATCGGGCGCGCAATCCGGTTAATTTGCCGCAATGTGGGTGGCGAAATTCCCCATGAAACCGACATGGCGACCCAGGGTCAGCCCGGTAAATACGGTCTTTGCATTGCGGAAGCGGAAAGTGAATCGCCGTGGGAGCCGTTCCATGTGGAAAATGGCCATGCGGCGGATGAGACGACGGTCACCGTCTTCGGCGGTGTGGCGGCCCCTCATAACGTCTTCACTTATGGCTGCGAGACCGGCCAGGACATTATGGAGCATTTCATTGGCGCTATGACCGCGCTCGGCAATAACAATATTATTTTCCCGTCCGGGCCGATGCTTGTCCTCAGCCCAGAACATGCGGGTACGCTGGCGCGAGACGGCTACACGAAAGGCAAGATGCGGGCGGAAATATTTGAGAAAGCGCGTATCACGATCAGTAATCTACCCGAAAAAACCCAAAAAGGGCTTTTGCACCGGCGCTCAAACTGGTTCGAGACAGTGGGCGATCCCGATCATATCGGCATCGCAGACCGGCCGGAGGACATTGTGATCCTGGTCGCCGGCGGGCCGGGTATACATTCGGTGTTTATTCCAACGTCGTTCAGTCTTCGGCCTATTATTAAGCCGGTAAAGCTATCTCTATAACTTCTTAAGGTTCGGTGCATTTTACGCTGCGCGACGCGGTAAAACGCTGCGTCCCAACCGCATTCTGCTCTTCACATTTGAACAATTGTAATGTAAGGGTGACGTTAATACTTTTTTAATGATTGTAACGGCATATTAATTTACCCGTGAAGATTTAGCCGGCCTGTCCTCCCCAGTTTGTTTTAACCAACCGCGCCGTTTGTGGGCGTCCCTTCGTCATATGTCGAAGGTTTTTCTGAAAGATGACAAGACATGAGAATCACCCATAGCATTTACGTTTTGATTGCCCTCATTGGCCTAGTGGCCGGCGCGATTGCCACAGTGGGCATTTGGAAAATGAACCAGGTGAAGGCTGAACTGGAAGAAATAGCCCATGAAGATATTCCGCTGACGGAAAACGTCACCAAAGTCACCCTGCATCAGCTAGAGCAGGCAATTTTGCTTGAGCGCGCTTTGCGCGGCAGCGCGGTTACGGCTGGAACGAACGTTACCCGTGACAAAGATGCATTGGAAAAGTTGGGCCATCAAGTCGATGGGGAAATTAAGAAAGCGGAAGAATTGGCTGAGCATGCGCTCTCAGTTGCGCATACGGAAGAGGCAAAGAAGAAATTTCGTCATGTGTTCGCTCTGCTGAAGAAGATTGAAAAGCAACACAAAGAATATGACGAACATATCAAGCAAGTCTTTGAGGTCATGGAAAAGGATGACAAGGCGGCCCTTGGTAAATTGGTGATCAAAGTCGAACACGAACAAGAAATTCTTGATAAGGAACTCACAGCAGTACTTATAGAGTTAGAAGAATTCACGAAAAAATCGACGGAAAAAGCGCTGCAAGATGAGGCCGAGGGTGTCTAACTTATGCTGATCGTGGCATTCGTCGGTATCTTCTTTGGGGTTGGTCTGGGTTTTTACTTTGCGCGTTCGATTACAACCCAGATTAACGGCCTGACCGAAGCAATGGACGCGCTGGCCGGCGGTAACACGGACATTGATGTGCCGGGACAAGGCCGACCGGGCTCCGTCGGGCGCATGGCAAAATCCATCGAAGTATTTAGGGAAAGTGCTATCCGCGTAAAAGCGATGGAAGCGGAACAAGAGGAGGCGCGGGAGCAAGCTGAAAAAAACCGCTTGGCGGCCTTACGCGATATGGCGAATACGGTTGAAAGCGAAACTAAAAAAGCGGTGGTAATCGTTGCCAAGGCGGCCGCCAACATGAAGACTGCGGCGGGACAGATGTCCCAATCGGCCGAAAGCGTGAACGGTAATTCGCAGAGCGTGGCGGCAGCAGCAGAGGAATCATTGCGCAATTCGGAAACAGTGGCGGCGGCGGCGGAAGAATTATCCGCATCGATTGCTGAAATTCTGCGCCAGGTGGAAAGTCAAAATCAGATCGCCGCCGACGCGGTAGCGCGTGCGGAACCGGCAGCGGCCTCGGTAAACGATTTGAAATCCGCTGCAGACTCTATTGGCCAAGTGGTAACCCTTATTCAGGACATCGCAGAACAGACAAATCTTTTGGCTCTCAACGCCACCATTGAGGCGGCCCGGGCCGGTGAAGCGGGTAAAGGCTTTGCGGTTGTTGCGAATGAAGTCAAAAGCCTTGCCTCGCAAACCGGTAAAGCAACTGAGGAAATTGAAAAGCAAGTCACCGGCATGCAAACGACGACGACGCAGTGTGTGGATGCCATCCAAAGCATCACCGGCATCATCCATGAAATGAACACCATCACATTGACGATCTCCGAAGCGGTGACACAGCAAAATGCCGCGACCCAGGAAATCAGCCGTAATGTTAGCGAGACCACACGGGCTGCGACCGAGGTGACCACACAAATTACCGAGGTATCCCGTGAATCTAACCAAGCTACGGAAATCGCCAAAGAAGTTACCGGCTATGCGGAGAACGTGGATGTTCAGGTGCAAAGCCTAGAGACCACGTTGAACCGGATTGTCCGTTCCGCCAGTGACGATGGGGACCGCCGGACGGAAGACAAGCCTGTGGCAAATGATCGACGCACCGGTTCCGAGCAAAAAACAGCTTAAGACGGACTAGCCATTTTTGAGCAGGTTTCGAAGCGACGTGACGGTGTGGTCCAAGACCGATGTGAAGTAAGGCTGGGGTTTTTCAAAACCCCAGACCGGGCCAGGCCAAGCGGCATCGGTTTCGAACCGTGCGATCACATGAACATGGAGCTGCGGCACGAGATTGCCAAGTGCGCCGATATTAATTTTGTCCGGCCCATGAAGGCCCTCAAGCACTTTGGCGCACCGGGTGACTTCCGACATCAAAATCATTTGGTCCGCGGCGCTTAGTGCGTGCAATTCCGTTGCGTCCGGGCGGTCGGGCACAAGAATAAGCCACGGAAACCTGGCATCATTCATCAAGCGCAGTCGGCTGAGGCCAAGCGTTTCAATTTCAATTGTGTCCTGACGGAGTTGTGGATGCAAATCGACCATGCCTAACCCTATGCCTTTGGTAATAGTTAGGGCAATGGTGAAGGCGATAGGCGCGCCTACACATGCGGCGGAACACGGTGTTACACTACCGCCCAGAGAACAGCGCAAGCACCAACCAATCGGGGAGAATATACCGTGGCCGATCAACAAACAGGACCGTCCATTTCAGAAGCCGTCGCCAACTGGTCGACCGGGCTTAAATTTAGCGATATGCCGGAAACGCTTAAATCCATTGTCACCAAAGTGGTTCTGGATGGCGCCGGCCTCATGGTCGCGGCGCGTCATGAAGGTTATGTGCAAGCAATCGTCGCGTCCGCTGATGGTGAGGGTCGTTGTACCGCGCTCGGTCACGATGGTGGGTTTTCGGCGGCCGACGCTGCTTTCATTAACGGCACGGCGGCGCACGGTGAAGATTATGACGATACGGCGGAAGGCGCGCCCATGCATGCGGGCGGCGCCGTGGGGCTTCCCACATTGTTTGCAGCCGCCGAGCGATATGGCTTGAACGGTGAACAACTCATGCTCGGAATCGCCGCATGTATTGAAGTTTCGTGCCGCCTTGCTCTCGTTGCGCCTACAGCGCAGCATCGAGCGTGTTTTCACCCAACAGCGGTCTTGGGGTGTTTTGGCGCGACGGTTGGTGCGTCTGTAGCGCTCGGTTTGAACACCAAGCAAACCATGGATGCGCTCGGTACCGCGGGCAGTTTGGCTGCCGGCATTATCGAGTATCTCGGCGATGGTAGCTGGACCAAACGCATGCATCCGGGCTGGAATGCCCAGTCTGGCTTGCGTGCCGCCTTAATGGGCAAGGCCGGGTTTTTCGGGCCTAAATATGTCTTCGAAGGCGAGCATGGCGCTTATACCGCCTTTGCCCACCCGGACATTCCGCAGGATTTCGACAAGGTGACCGGCACGCTTGGCAAAGAATGGATTGCCGATAAGATTACCTTCAAATCCTACGCATGCGGCACCATGACCCAACCGTTCATTGATTGTGCACTGCGGTTCCGCGAGTTGGGTGTAAACCCCGATGAGATTGAGAAAATAGAATGTAATGTGGGCGAAGGCACTGTCCATCGTCTTTGGGAGCCGCTGGAGCTTAAACAAAACATCCCGACGCCCTATGCGGGTAAATTTTCCGTGCCCTACTGCATCGGCATTGGCATGGTCGATGGTGCGGCAGGTCTGGTGCAATTCACCGATGATCGGTTCCAGGACCCGGTGGCGACCAAGATTGCTCAAAAGGTCGTCTACGTTGTTGATCCCAAAAATGAGTATCCGGCCAATTACACAGGCCACCTGAAAGCGACCATGAAAGACGGCACCGTTCATGAATTTGAGCAACCGCATATGCGCGGGGGCCCTGTAGAGCCACTGAGTGACGAAGAGCTTTACGGAAAATTCCGCTCGAACTGCGCCTATGGCGGATGGGACGAAAACCGGATCGATGCATTACAGAGTTTCTGCGATGGTATCGGAAGTGCAGATAATATGGATGGGTTGGCAACGTTCCGAGGTTAACACGACCATTTAGCGCCGTTACGGATTGTCAAATTCGGTAATAACCGCCTCCTGGCCGGGTACCGGATTGTAACCGTAACTGCCGCCACTCAAGATCGTTTCGATACCACCGTGTTGTTCGATGGCGGCGAGCTGGTCTGTTTTGGCGCGGTTATCCGCATCCTCCGGGTCAACGATAGTGCGTAATTCTTTCTCGAGGCTGTTGAAATTTTCCGCGTGTGCCGGGTCATCGGCCAAATTATGCATTTCGTTGGGATCGTTATCCAAGTCGTACAATTCTGGTGGCAAGCCTACATGGTAGATCAGTTTTAGGTTCCCGCGTCGGAGCATGAACATGCCGGTTTTCGAGCCATGGGCGTGATACTCACAGAACGCCGGGCGGGCCGGAATTTTGCCGGCGGCGATGCGCCATAAGGAGCTTCCCAGAAGATCGGCGTCTTCGGATTCCGGCGAGACACCGAGCGCCTCTAAAAAAGTGGGAAACAGATCAACGTGCGAGACCGGATCTTCGATGATCTGTCCGGTCGGAATGTCCGGGCCGCACGCGACCAACGGCACGGTGACGGAATGATCGTACCCGACGCTTTTACCAAACATGCCATGTTGACCCACCGCTTCGCCGTGGTCGCTGACGTAAACAATCCGGGTTTCGTCGGTAAGTCCAAGCGCGTCGAGTTTTTGGAGCACTTTCCCGACTTGTTCGTCCATGTGGGTGATTAAGGCGCAATAGCCCGCCACGGATTTCCTTAAGAATTCGTCCGTCGCCAGCCCTTCGAAAGCATGGCTCCAAATCAAATGTTGCACAGCAGGATGCGCTTCGTCCGGTCCGCCCGCGAACTGCGGCGGCAACGGCATGTCTGCCTCCGGATAGAGGTCCATCAATCGTTGCGGCACGATAAACGGTGGGTGCGGTGCGGCGAATGAAACTTTAAGGGCCCAAGGTTTATCACCGGCGGATTTATGATCCTCTAACCAGTTGCATGCTTCGTCAGCGATTTGGCGGTCATATAGGACATAATCGGATTCACCGATGCCGGTTTTGCTGTAATTATCGCGCGGCGTTTGCCGGGCTTCTTCGCCCTGTTCGGTCGCGCGCAACAGGCCGAATAGCGCGCCTTTACGCTCGACGATATGCATCGCAAGCCGGCTCTCGGTGAAGCCGTAATCGTCGCCTTCATCGTCGCCGATATAATGCAATTTGCCGATTGACGCGATTTCGTGCCCGGCAGCACGGAGACGATGATGCCAACTGGGTGTTTTCCCGTCA